>CXWL01008707.1_pt1 | contig 67369 bp, 61 predicted proteins | sample 590931 | NCBI WGS metagenome assembly CXWL01 (sample SAMEA3498368, study PRJEB10139) | groundwater metagenome | biome: water well; material: biofilm material | place: Germany | collected 2015-04-27 | reverse complement strand
CCCGCCACTCGAAAGGACAACGCAGCGGCAGCGACGACTACAACCCTCTCGTGCGCGCCCTGCGCCTCGCGGCCGGCGACCTCGGCGCGACATACGTGAAGTTCGGCCAGTTCGTCGGCTCCGCGCCCGACATCGTCGGCGACTCCATCGCCGCCGAATTCCGCAGTTGTCTCGACGCCGGTCCTGCGATTCCCTTCCGCGCCGTTCGCCGCATCATCGAAGAAGACCTCGGCCGCCCACTTTTCGAGATCTACGCCACCTTCGACGAGGAGCCGTTGGCCGCGGCCTCCATCGCCGCCGTCCACCGCGCTCGCCTGCATTCCGGCGAGCAGGTAGCGGTGAAGGTGCTGCGGCCCGGGATGGAGCAGATCGTCGCCGCCGATCTCGGCCTGATGACGGCGCCCGTGCGCATCGCCGCCGAGCAGGGCGTCGAGCGGGCGATGGACCTACTCGGCTACCTCGTCGGGCTTCGCGCGCAGGTGGGCGAAGAGCTGGATTTGCGCAATGAGGCGCACGCCATGCGCGCCTTCAAGACGGTGCTCGCCGAACTGCATCTCGATCTGCTCGTCGTGCCGCGGGTGTACGACGATCTATCCTCCCGCCGCGTCCTGACGATGGAGTACCTGGACGGCGTGCCGCTCGACGCGATAGAGGACATGGAGCGCCTGGGCCTCGACCCTCGCCCCTTCGTCCGCCAGTTGATGCACGCCTGGATCCTAACCGCCGACCGCTTCCGCGCCTTCCACGCCGATATCCACGCCGGCAACCTGTTGATGCTTCCTGGTCAGGGCGGCCAGGACGGCGTGAAGCTCGGCATGCTCGACTGGGGCATCGTCTGCCGCCTCGATCCCGCCACGCACAAAATGGTCCACGGCGTTCTCGGCGCCTCCATCGGCGATGAGCAGGCGTGGGAGGATATCTGCGACCACTTCATGAGCGTGCAGGGATCGAGCCTGGTCGACGGCTTCGGCTTGACCGAGGAACAGGGCAGAAAGCTCCTCCGCAATATGATCGAGCCGATCATCACCCGGCCCGTCGGCGAGGTGAGCATGTCGGCGCTCTTCGGCAGCAGCGACGACGCCGTCTGGCTGGCCACCGGCGAGCGCCCTGTGAAGCGTTCGATCGTCGAGAAACTCAAGCACAACCGCCGCGTCGCCAGGACCAACCGTCTGAAAATCCGCGACGGCGTCCCCGAAGACCCTACCCAACGCTCCGCCTTCCTCGCCGCCAAGCAGTTGGTGTACCTGGAGCGCTACTGGAAGCTCTACCTGCCAGATGAACCGCTCCTTGGCGACGGAGAGTTCGTGAGATCCGTCCTCGGCCAAAACACCAGCGTCGAACACAAGCCGACAGTAGCGGTGGAGCTTTAGCTCCGCACGGTCCTCGGCGACACAACGCGCGTCTTGCCTGGCCCGAGAATGTGGACAACCGCGCGGGGGTTCCCCCTACAGCACAACGCCCGCCGCGGTTACCATGACCCACACCGAACCCACGACCCGCAGGGCGCGGCAAGCGGCGCCCCTACGACTGCACCTTCTCACTCACAACGATGGTGGGATGAACGGAGACACCGATGCCTGATCTCGATCTCGACTACGCACTCGAACGCGAACTGACCGGGCACGCCGCCTGCTCCAGGGCGCAGGGGGCGATGATTGCTGGCTCGAAGCCGCATCCGCTCGCCGGGGACACCGCGCACTACGCGCCCGACCTCGTCGTCGACGTCAAGCACATCAAGCTCGAGATCACCATCGACCCGAAGGCGAAGACCATCGGCGGCACCGCCACCCACACCGTCGCCGCGATCAACGACGGCGTGCGCAGCGTCTCCTTCGACGCCGTCGAGATGCGGATCACGAAAGTCAGCGTCGGCGGTAAGCCAGCGAAGTTCGACTACAGCGACCCTGTCCTCCGCATCGACCTGCCGCGCCTCAAGGCCGGCGCGCAGACCGACATCGCGATCAGTTACAGCGCCAAGCCGCGCCGGGGCCTCTGGTTCACCGCTCCTGACAAGGACTACCCGAAGAAGCCCCTTCAGGCGTGGTCCCAGGGCCAGGACGAGGACTCCCGCCACTGGTACCCCTGCCTCGACTTCCCCAACCACCAGCAGACCACCGAGGTCATCGTCACCGTACCGGCGAAGATGATCAGCATCGGCAACGGTGAGTTGAAGTCAGTGAAGACGAAGGCCAACGGGCAGAAGGTCTACCACTGGTACTGTGCCACCCCGCACGTCACCTACCTGCTCAGCCAGTGCGTCGGCGACTTCGCCGAGATCGAGCACGACTGGAAGGGCGTGAAGCTGCAGTACTACGGCCCCAAAGGGCGCAACGCCGATCTGGAGCGCACGTTGCAGCGCACCCCGGCGATGCTCGAGGCGCTCAGCGAGGCGACCGGCCTGAAGTACCCCTACTCCCGCTACGCCCAGACCTTCGTCGCCGACTTCATCTTCGGCGGCATGGAGAACATCACCGCAACGACGCTGACCGACACCTCGCTGCTCGACAAGCGCGCCTCGCTCGACGACGACGCCGACGGCCTGCTGGCCCACGAACTGGCACACCAGTGGTTCGGCGACCTGCTGACCTGCCGCGAGTGGTCGCACGCCTGGCTCAACGAAGGCTTCGCCACCTACTTCGAGGCGCTCTTTACGGAGGCGGCCAAGGGCATCGATGAGTTCCGCTACGAGCTGTATCAGAACACGCAGATCTATATGAGTGAAGACAGCGACCACTACCGCCGCCCGATCGTCCACAACGTCTACAACGAGCCGATCGACTTGTTCGACCGCCACCTCTACGAAAAGGGCTCGCTCGTCCTCCACATGATCCGCACCGTCCTCGGCGACGACCTATGGCGGAAGGCCATCCACCACTACGTCGACAAGCACAAGGGCACGAACGTCACCACGCCCGATCTCCAGCGGGCGATAGAGCGCGCCACCGGCCGCAACATCGACTGGCTCTTCGACGCATACGTCTTCAAGGGCGGCCACCCGGCCTTCAAGCTCGCGTTCGAGTGGGACGACGCCACCAAGCAGGCGAAACTCAACGTCGCCCAGACGCAGGACGAGAAGGATTCGTCGGTCTTCCGCCTGCCGGTCGTTGTCGACTTCACCGTCGAGGGCAAGGTGCACGCGCACAAGGTCGAGATCAACGAGAAGGTACACAACTTCATCTTCTCGCTGCCCGGGAAGCCGCAGATGGTGCGCTTCGACCCCGGCCACAACTTCGTGAAGACGGTCGAGTTCAAACGCGACAAGGACCTCCTCCTCTACCAGCTCAAGAACGACGACGATGTCGTCGGCCGCATCGACGCGGCGAAAGAGCTGGCGAAGCTCGGCACGCAGGAAGCCGTCGATGGGCTGAAGAACGCCGTGCAGAAGGACAAGTTCTGGGGCGTGCAGAACGAGGCCGCCCGTGCCCTCGGCGGCATGCGCAGCAAGATCGCGCGTGATGCCCTCCTCGCCTGCGTCGCCGTGAAGCACCCGAAGGCCCGCCGCGGCGTGGTCGGCGCCCTCGGCCAGTTCCGTCACGACGATAGGGTCGCGGCCGCCCTGGAAGGCATTCTCCGCAAAGGCGATCCGTCGTACTACGTCGAGGCGAACGCCGCCCAGTCGCTCGGTCAGACGCGCACGGCGAAGGCCTTCGATGTGCTGACCAAGGTGGCGATGAAGAAGGAGTCGCAGAACGACGTCATCCGCTCGCAGACCCTCCTCGGCCTCGCCGAGCTGAAGGACGAGCGGGCGCTGCCCATCGCTCTCGACTGGACGAAGCGCGGCCGCTCGAATCCCGTGCGCGGCACCGCCACCACCGTCCTCGGCCGCCTGGGCCAGCTCAGCGACAAGGCGAAGGACGAGGCCTACGACCGGCTCGTCGAACTCCTGCCCGACGAGTGGCTGCGGGTGCGCCTCAACGCCATTGGCGGCCTCGCCGAATTGAAGCTCCCGAAGGCCGTCGGCGAACTGGAACGCGTCCGCGCCCGCGAGCTCGACGGCCGCGTCGTGCGCGTCGCCCGCGAAGCGATGCAGCGCATCCGCGAAGGCGCCGACAAGGGCGAGGAGCTGAAGAAGCTTCGCGAGGAAGTGGAGAAGATCCAGGAGGAGAACCGCGCCCTGAAGGACCGCCTCGACAAGCTCGAGGCATCTTCCACCGCAAAGAAGCCGCGTGCGACGAAGAAGGCATCGGCCCGCAAAGCACCGGCGAAGCCTCCGCGGCAGTCAGCACGCGCAAAGCGCGGGTAGCGATGGGCCAGGTGGACGATGCGTCTTACCGCGCTCCCTGGCGCGATAGCACCACCGTGACCGTGCGCCAGAGGATCTTCATATCCCCGCCAAACGAGTGGTTGTTCACGTACTCGATGTCGTAGCGCATCGTGTCGTCGTACGTCAGGTCGGCGCGGCCGTTGATCTGCGCCAGGCCCGTGATGCCCGGCTTCACGTCGTGGCGGCGGTGGTACTCGTCAGGGTACTGCTCGACCAGACCGGGGATCTCCGGACGCGGACCGACCAGCGACATATCGCCGCGCAGCACATTCCAGAAGTTCGGCAACTCGTCCAGGCTGGTGGCCCGTAGAAAGCGGCCGACGCGGGTGAGACGCGACAGCGGAGTGGTGAAGACGAAGGTCTTGAAGTGCACCGGCTCCAGCTTCGGCGTCTCGTACGGCTGGTGACCCTCGTGGGACATCGAGCGGTACTTGTACATGGTGAAGCGCTTCCCCTTCAGGCCGACACGCGTCTGCGAGTAGATCACCGGTCCGCGCGAATCGAGCTTGATCGCGGCCGCGAAGATAGGGTACGTAACGATGAAGATCGCCAGACCAACGATGGCGACGATGAGGTCTCGGGCGCGGTTTAGCATGCGTCTCAGATCCGGTGACCTCGAACGATCTCCTCGACGGCATTGACGACGCGGTCGACGGCGCTATCGGTCATGCGCGTGTACAGAGGCAGCGACACCATTGTCTCGAACGCCTCATCCGCCGCCGGAAAGTCGCCGGGCGCCCACCCATACGTCTCGCGATAGTACGGGTGGTGGTGGATCGGGATGAAGTGGACCGAAGTGCCGATGCCGCGCTCTTTCATTTCGATGATGAACTTGTCTCGATTGATTGTAAGACGCTCCGGCCGCAGCCGCACGACGTACAGGTGCCAGGCGTGTGTGCTCCCCTCGCGCTCGATCGGCAACACCAGTTCCGGAAGCTGTGAGAAGCGGCGGTTGAATTCGGACGCGATTTCGGTACGGCGCCGCTGAAACTCATCCAGCCGCCGGAACTGCGCGTGGCCCAGCGCCGCCTGGAAGTCGCTCATCGTGTAGTTGTAACCCGCCGCCAGCACCTGGTACGCCCACGATCCCCGCGCGGTGTAGCGATCCCAGGCGTCGTTGCTCATGCCGTGCAACGCGAGCAACCGGCAGCGCTCGGCAAGATCATCATTGTCGGTGGTGAGCATGCCGCCGCGGCCGGAGGTGACGTTCTTGGTCGGATAGAAGCTGAACACCGTGGCGTCCCCGAACCCACCGATGTGCCGGCCGCCGATGCTGGTGCCCATGCCGTGCGCGGCGTCCTCGACGATGCGCAGGTTGTGCTGTCGGGCGATAGCGATGATCTCGTCCATGCGACAGGCGGAACCCCCGTGGTGTACCGGCAGGATCGCCTTCGTGCGCGGTGTGATCGCGCGGGCGATCGCCTCCGGGTCGAGGCAGTAGTCATCGAGGCGCACATCGGCCAGGACGGGCGTGGCGCCGGCGTGGATGATCACGTTGACGCTGGCGGCGAAGGTCGTCGGCGTCGTAATCACTTCATCGCCAGGCCCGATGCCGAGCCCGATGAGCGCAAGGTGCATGCCGGCGGTGGCGGAGTCGAGGGCGATGGCGTGCTTCGTCCCCGCCAGCGCCGCGAAGTCCTCCTCGAAGGCCCTGACCCGCGAACCGGGCGCCAGCCATCCGGAGCGCAGCACGTCCACGACGGCATCGATCTCGGCCTCGGAGATGTCGGGGAGGTTGTAGGGCAGAAAGTCTTCGTGCTCGTTCATCGCCTGGTGACCGGGACGCCCGTGTCGCCATTGACCTCCACGCCGCCGGACCGCAGCGCCTCCTCGACGCTGTCCTGGCCGGGCGGGAGCGTCGTGACGAACGTGTGTGAAGTGGTGTTGAGGCCGCTCACGTCAAAGTCGGGACGCAAATTCACGAGAATGCGCTGCCCATCGATCTCAATGTTCAGTACGGCGCCAAAGCTCGCGAAATTCAACACGCGGTCGAAGGAGAGGGTCGGGGTAGGGTCGACGGTCGCCGTTGCCGCGGCGGCGCTGGTCGGTGACGCCACGGCCGACGGGCCGGTGCCGCCATCACCCTGGGGCCACACCACGAAGGCGATCGCCGCGACCGCGACGGCGATGATCGAAAAGATGATGAAGTATCCGAATCGTGTGAAGTACATCCGGGGTATGGTAGCAACTCGCCTCCGCGCCCCACGCTCCCGCGCTCATGCTGAATCTGCACGATGTCAATCCAGCTTCGGAAATGCGAACCGGATCACCGTATACAGCAGGACGGGCGTCATCGGTGGCCCGGATGACGCCCGGCTGAGTCGCACGAAGTGCAGTGATCACAGAACGGGCGCCGACCGGATGTCCCTGGAAGGGGTTGCCCTCGGCTGCCACGCGCTGCTGCTCCGTCCGGGGCCTGGACGGGTCGAAGCCGGTTGGCGGTGCGGAGTGCGTACGTCTGGTGGCGTCCGCGCTGCCCGCCGGCTTCGACGCTCCCCCCTGCGCGCTACGACGGGGCTTCCGTGCTCTGGCGAGCGCCCGGCGTCGGCGCAGTACGGGTCAGGATCCTGCCAGCCAGCCCCAGCAGACCGAACAGGAACCCCAGCCCGTAGGCTGCGTGCAGACAGGCAAAGATGATCGGGAGTGCCGGGAGGCGCCGCCATCCATGCTGTCTGACCAAGGCGAGGGACGCGGTGGTGGCAGCCAGAGTATACACCCGCGCGAGCTGTTTGAGGGGCCGCCGCTCTCCCAATATCGCCAGCAATATCGAACCGATCATGGCAGCGGCGAAGGCGGCCGGGGCGAACTGCCGGGGCCGCGCCTGGGCCGGGTGCCGCCGCAAGACCTCCGGCTTGGCCCGGCCGTACCCGAAGTACTGGCGCCAGAGGCCGCGCAGGTCGCCGCGCACGGTGTAGGACGCGCGGATGCCCGGCACGAGCATGATGGCGCCCCCGGCGTCGAGCAGGCGGTAGTTGAACTCGTCGTCTTCGCCGCGGGCGAGGTCCTCGGTGAAGCCGCCGATGTGGTCGAAGACCTCGCGGCGGTACGCCCCGAAGGCGACGGTGTCGGCCGGGCCTTCGCCGCCGACGCGGAACGAAGCCCCGCCGACGCCGAAGTGCGACGACATGGCGAGGGCGATCGACTCGCCCAGCGGGGTGTCGCCCTCGCTGTGGATGACGCCGCCGACGCAGTCCGCGCCGGTCTGCCAGAGCGCCTCGACGCTGCGCTGGAGGAAATCCGGGGCAACCCAGGCGTGGCCGTCGAGGCGGACGATAACGTTCCCACGCGCCTCCCGGAGACCGAGGTTCATCGCCGGTGCCGGGAGCAGCCGCGGGTTATCGAGCAGGCGCACATCCACCGTCGACTCCGCCGCGAACCGCACGACGGCGCCGCGCGTGCCGTCCGTTGACTGTCCGTCGATGACGATGACCTCGAACCGGGCCCGCGGATACCCCTGCGCCGCCAGCGAGTAGAGGCAGCGCTCGATATAGCGCTCCTCGTTGCGCACCGGCACGAGCACAGAGACGAAGGGCTCCCACATATTGGGGGCAGCGTACTGCACTGTGCGACGGTCTTCCTGGATCACGGGGCTCTCCCCTGCCTGCGAAAAAAATGGTGTAGAAAAAAGTTTCCGAATAATAATCTGTCAACCATGTAATTGGTCAAGTTGCGAATCTACGGTACCTGCCAAAGGAAGTTTTCGGGGCGTCAGGTCCCCTGAAGGGGACGTGTTTACCCATAGGGAAGTGTGCGACAGGCCGAGAGCGAAATCCAAGCGCGAAATGTCACTTTCGGACGATTTCTATCGAAGGAGGAGCATGCTATTGGTAGCGCCCGTTGGGGCATGCGGATCTTTGTTGCGCGCGGGAAACGGTGCGCGCACAAGGCTGATCTTGACGAACACCGCCCATAGATCACATGCACTCTTGCAGTCCGCTAGGGATACCCAGTACCTTCGACCTTATCCCCGCCGCAGTTCGAGGAGACGGAGGGGCCCGAGTGCCGCCTTGCTTGAATGGTGTATCCCGTGCTCGGGCCCTTCCCAATCCGCTGCAACCACCACCTTGTCGCAAGCTCCCCCGCAAGCGCGCACCACATAGGGGGTTGACGGCTCCCTTCAACAGGCGTAGCGTGGGCACCACAGCATCGAGGAGTGTGCGTCATGCGAACGACCGCCCGGTCCGCGCTATTGGTAGTCGTTCTGGCGATGGTATCCCTCGCGTCGCCGAAGCCTCCCGCCACGGAGGCGGCTGGCCCGGGAACCTGGGATCCGGCGGCCAGCCTCGCCACAGCGCGCCAGTACCATACGGCCACGCTCCTCCCGACCGGGAAGGTGCTGGTCGTTGGCGGCCAAGCGTCCACCGGGGAAGCACTGGCCTCCGCCGAGATCTACGCGCCGGCGACAAACGGTTGGTCGCCCGCAGGCACTCTGGGCACAGCCCGCGCCAGCCACACTGCCACGTTACTCCCCAGTGGCAAGATCCTCGTAGTGGGCGGATTCACGCTCCCCCCAGGAAACAACCCGACTGCGTCCGCCGAAATCTATGATCCTGCGACGGGGCTATGGTCGCCCGCCGCAGCCATGACCAATGCGCGCGCCCGGCATGGCGCGGTGCTGCTCCTGAACGGTCGCGTACTCGTATCGGGCGGAGACAACCTGGGCGCGACGAGTAGCGCGGAGATCTACGACCCCTCGGCCAACACATGGTCGCCAGCTGCCGATGTCCCGACGATCTCCGATGGGGCGGCGATCACCCTCCCGGATGGCAAAGTCTTGCACTACCTGCATGCGTACGATCCCGGAGCTAACACTTGGACCGCGACATCCGGGTTTGTGAACCTCAATGCGCCGTCGTACACCCAACTCGGCGATGGCCGCGTCGTCGCTGCGTACGGTGGCGCACTCGTAGCGCCCCCCTCGCCCTACTCCAACCGAGCATATGTCTTCAACCCACCGTCGAACACGTGGACGGAAGTCACCGCCGCAGCCAACGAGCGCACGGGTCCAACCGCCACCACGCTCGGCAACGGAAACCTGCTGTATACGGGCGGCATCATGCAGATCGCCGGGACACCAACTGGCGTGAACGTCGCCGAGACGTACGATCCCTCGACAGACACCTGGCAGTCCGTGGATAGCATGACCAGTGTGCGGGTGGACCATACCGCGACGCTTCTGCCAGACGGACGGGCATTGGTCATTGGAGGCCACAACGGAATCGCCGTCACCGGCACCGCAGAAATCTACGACGCCACGCGCTGGCGACCCGCAGCCAGCATGAGTATCGGTCGGAGAGCGCCGGGCGTTGCGCTTCTGCACGACGGCCGCGTGGTCGTTGCCGGAACAGCCGGCGCCGAAACGTACGACCCGCTGACGAATGCGTGGACATCAACCGGTCCGATGATCGTTGGGAACCGCCGGAACGTCGCACTGGTAACGCTAAGGACGGGAAAGGTAATTGCCATCGGGGGCTTGCTTGGAAGCTTGACTTCGTTTCTCCCAGCCACCGACGCCACAGAGATTTACGATCCCGCGACGAACGCCTGGACTGCTGGCCCCACACTCCCGATGGCCGGCGTTGCGTCCGCGGCGCGACTTCCAGATGGGCGCGTGGTTGCCCTCGTGACGCCTTATCCGTACCCCGACTCGTTCGCGACCATTTACGACCCTGTCGCCAACGTCTGGTCGCCGGCCGTATTTCATCCAGCTAACAGCCAGGCCGGCGCTGCCATGACCCTGTTGCAGGACGGCAGCATGATGATATCGGGCGGATACTACTACATCTCTGGAATTGCAATAGCCGCCGGGAATGATGCGCGCCGGTTCTCACCCGTGACAAACACTTGGATCGACCTCCCCCCGATGTCTGCGGCACGGATGAATCACATCGCAACAACACTGCCTGACGGCCGCGTGCTCGTCGCCGGTGAGTCAGCGGAAATCTACGATCCGGCGTTCAACACTTGGGCGGCGGTGGCGCCAATGTCAACCGGGCGTACGTTCGCCACGGCAAGCCTTCTGTATGACGGGCGTGCGCTTGTTTCAGGTGGAACCAGTCCCGAAATTGTCCTTGATTCTGCAGAGCTCTACAGCCCGTCGGGCGGCGCGTGGTCGTCCGCCGGTAGCATGACGCAAGGGCGCTATTGGCATTCGTCTATCCGGCTCACTAATGGGAACGTGCTGGCGCTGGGTGGACACCCTGCAGGTGCCTCGACCACGGAAACCCCTTCCGCGGAGGTTTACGATCTCGGCAACCTCTACGATACGGACGGCGACGGCTACAGCGACGGGCTCGAACTGGCCCTCGGCCAGCACCCGTGGTCGAACTGCGCCATCATGCGGGCTGACGTCAACGGCGATGGCAAAGTCAACTCGGGCGACCAGCTCAAAGTCACATTAGAGTTCGGAGTCAAGCCACCGCGCGCGCGTCTCGACCAGAACGGCGACAAGAACATCAACTCAGGCGATCAGCTCAAGGTGGTGTTGAACTTCGGGAAGTCTGTGTTGAGCTGCCCGTAGGTGAATGGCGCGACACGCTAGACCCGGACTTCTTCGGCGGTGGCTTCCATGGCGTCGATGGCGACGTGGACGTTCTTCGAGAACGACGCGAGCTGCTCTTCGATGCGGCGGAGCATGTCCATGGCGTAGCGGTCGGCTTCGTCCATCTGTTCGCCGGCCAGCTTGTCGGCTTCCGCCATGCGGGCGCGGGCCTGGGTCTCGGTGTCCATCAGCATGTGGTCGCAGCGCGCCTCGGCTTCGCGCACCAGCATGTCGGCGCGGGCCTGCGCTTCCTTCACCACGCTGTCGTGTTCGAGGATCTGGTCGACCTGCTCCTGCGCGCGATGCAGCTTGATCTGCGATTCCTCTTCGGCCCGGGCGAGCACGTCGTTGCGGCGGGTGAGGATGTCCTCGGCCTCGCGGATCTCGTTCGGAAGAGCGGCGCGCATCTGGTCGACGAGATCGAGCAAGCGGCGACGGTCGACGACGATGCCGGCGCCGATCGGCATCCGGCGCCCTTCGGCGATCATCTCTTCCAGGCGGTCGATCAGGTGTAAGGAATCGATGGCCCACCTCCCTGCGGTACAGCCGAGGACGGCTGCGTTTTCTCCGACCCGGCTACTTCGATGCCCGCTCGGCGTACTTCTTCATCAGCGCCGCATAGACGTGGGGCGGCACCAGGTCGCTCACATCATATCCCAGCGCCGAGACCTCGCGGATGCGGGTGCCGCTGACGTACAGGTGTTCGAGGCTGGCCATCATGTAGACAGACTCGATTTCCGGGGCCATTTTCTGGTTCATCAGGGCCATATCGAACTCCGCCTCGAAGTCCGTCACGGCGCGCATGGAGCGCACGACGACGGTGGCGCCGACGTGGCGGGCGAACTCGACCGTCAGGCCGGAGAAGGAGGTGACCTCGATATTCGGCTGGTCGGCCAGCGCCTCGCGCATCAGGGCCACGCGCTCGGCGGTGTTGAAGAGATAGTTCGCCTTCAGGTCGGCGGCGGCGACGATCACCTTCTCGAACATGCGGGCGGCCCGGCGGGCGATGTCGCGGTGACCGTTCGTGACGGGGTCGAAGCGGCCGGGAAACAGGGCGATGGTCACTGCTCTTCATCCTCTCCGCCGTATATCGACACCACTGTATCCCCGTGGCGCCGTGACTTGTAGAGCGGCAGCGCCCCGAGAGCCTCGGGAGGCGTCAGCCGCCGGTGGTGCTCGAAGACGAACACGGCGCCCTCCGCGACCAGCGACGAGGCCGCCACGGCCGCGACCGCTGCGGGTGCGCCCTCATCGTAGTACGGCGGGTCGGCGAGGATAAGGGTGTAGGGCCCGGATTCCGTCAAGCGAGAGGCCGCGCGCTCCGTTGTCAAGCGATGAACGGCGGCCCGAGCCTCGAAGCCGCAGGTCCGCAGGTTCTCTTTGATCACCGCAGCGGCGGCTGGATCCTGTTCGACGAAGTCTGCCGTTCCGTCGCCTCGGCTCAGGGCCTCGATGCCCAGCGCCCCCGTCCCGGCGTAGAGATCGAGGATGCGGCTGTAGTCGGCCCCCATGGCGTCCAGCATGTCGAAGATGACGCCGCGGATGAGATCGGAGGTGGGCCGGGTCTGGGAGAGGGTGACGGTGCGGGTCGGCGCGATGGGCGCGGGGCGGCCTCGACGGGCGAGGGGAGGGCGCGCGGCACGCCGATCCGGCGGCCCCTGGAGCTTGCGTCCACGCGCGGTGCCAGCAATCACACGTAGCATCGCCCGCAGGATACAATTGCCGGCTGCGGGCCGCGCCCCTGGAGAGGGACGGGTCAACAGATGGGAACAGATGGGGTTGGGTGTGAAGAAAAACGGACCAACAGCCAACAGGCAACAGCTAGCGGCCAACCGAAGACCGAAGACCGACGACCGACGACGGACGACAGGGGCAGCCATGACCGACCCCACTCTTGGCGGCTGGACTGACTCCGCTGCCGCGTACATTGACTTCCAGGACGCCGGCGATCCCAACCGCACCCTCCTCCTCGATCCGGTGATGCTGCGGCTCTGCGGCGATGTCGCCGGCAAGCGCGTGCTCGACCTCGGCTGCGGCGAGGGCCGCTTCTGCCGCATGCTGGGCGAGCGCGGCGCCGATTGTGTGGGCATCGACATCACGCGCGAGATGGCGATGACGGCGCGGGGGCGCGACGCTTCGTCAAACGCGTACCTGATGTCGGATGCGGCGCGGCTGCCGTTCGCGGTAGCGTCATTCGATCTCGTGGTGAGCTACGTCACCCTCGTCGATATCCCCGACTACCGTGCGGCGATCGCGGAGAGCGCGCGGGTGCTGCGGCCCGGTGGATCGGTCGTCGTGGCGAATCTTGGGTTCGTCACCGCCAACGCGCGACCGAACTCGTCCTGGATCCGCGATAACGCAGGGGAGCGCATCTACGTCGCGCTGGATCACTACGCTGAAGAGCGCGCGCAGTGGTACGAATGGCTGGGCATCCGCATCGAGAACTGGCACCGCCCGCTGTCGCACTACATGAGCGCGTACCTGGGGGCTGGCCTGACGCTGCGGCAGTTTCTGGAGCCGGTACCGACGGATGATTCGCTGCGGGATGACCCGCGGTTCGAGGATTGGTTTCGGGTGCCGTATTTCACGGTCATGCGCTGGGACCGGGATGGGTCGGTCAACAGATGAAACAGCTTGGTTAGATGGGGTTGGCTGTGAAGCCTCGCTGACACGCTACTCCGCAGGAGCGTCTGGCTCCGGCACGGCGGCCTCGCCGACATCGAGTGGGATCGTCTGGCCGGCGCGCTGGATGCCGTCGCTGATGATGATGGTGATGGTGTAGGAGCCGGCGGCGGCCGGCGCCGTCCAGGCGACGGAGGTGCCGGTCGTCGGGTTGATGCTGCCGGCGTTGTCGGTGACCGCCCAGGCCGGGATCAGCAGCTCGCCGTTGGGCTTGGTTAGGGTGAGGTCGCCGGTGTCGGCGATCTGCTGCACGGGGGCCCAGACATCGGCGCTGCCGCGCGAGACGTCGCTGATGACGACCCCGCCCAGCTTGAACCGCTGCGCCAGCTCCAGGCGGAAGGCGACGCTGAACTCGTTGGCGATCCACACGGTGCGCTTGCCGCCGGGGCCGTTGTAACTGAAGGTGACGGCCCGCGCGGCATCGTCCCAGGCCAGGCCGCTGGCGCCTTCGGTGGGGGAGAGGTTGCGGGCCACGAGCTGCACCTGCTCGCGAACCGTGATGCCGTCGGTGGATTTCACGTCCACCGCCGCGGCGATCTTGAGGGCCTCATCGAGGGACATCGCCCGCAGGCCGTCGCTGCCGCGCTCGACGCTCTGCGAACTGATGATTAGCAGGATCTTCGCACTGTCGACGCGACCGGTGATGTACTTGAGAGCGGCCTCGCTGCGCTGGAAATACAGCTCCTGGTCGAGGTCCGGCGCCACCACTTCTATGAAGTCGGCATCCGTACCCAGGGCGTCCCAGTCGTAGGCGCCGGTGTCGAACTCACCATCCGTGGCGAGCGGCATGGCAAGAGTCAGCGTGAGCGTCCGGCTGTCGGCCTTGAGGGCGCTGGAGACTAGGCCGATGAAGGTGGTGAACTGACTTCGGAGCTGGGGGTTCACGCCGCGATAGTCGAGGTTGATCCCCTCGTAGTTGCCGGTGCGCACCGCCTCGGCGATCTTCGCCGCATGCGTCGCCTGCAACTCCGATGAGCGCAGGATGTCGTCGATGATCGTGATGTCGAGGGTGACGATCCCGGGGACGACCTGGTAGCCGGCCGGCGGCACGGCCGGCGGCGTGCCCAGCAGCCCACCGTCGGGCGTGGTCAGGAAGACAATCGGATGGACGACGGTGAGCGATGAGTCGGCGTTCGGATCAACTGTGGCGCCAGCGGGCATGATGCCGGCCACCTGCAACGAAGATTGGCTGCGCTTCAGGACGGCGACGTTGCCGGGAAGGGATGACACATCGCCGCGAGCAGCCTCGCCGCCGGCAACCAGCGAGACATCGGAGAGGCGCTGCCACTTGCCGTCGGTGTAGGTGTACAAACCGAGGTTGCGGGTCTCGGTGTGCTTTTCCTTTAAGTCCACGGTAATACGCGAGGCGCCGAGCGCGTCTTTCGGCGCGGCCAAGTCCCACATGATCGACGCGGCGACGAGACCCTCGGGCAGTTTCGGCATGCTGCCGCGCGGGATGGATTCGTAGGTGTCGGCATCGCCGGGGCCGACCGACGGGCTGCCATCACCGCCACCCGACAGGATCGAGATCGGTGGCAGGAGCAGGATCAGCAGCAGGATGGCCAGACCGATGATCGTGCCCAAGACGTAGACCGCCGCGCGATCCGGACCCTCGGGTTCGCCCGATTCCGTCGTGCGCAGGATGCGGTCGAAGGGGCCGCGCCGCTCGCCCGGCCGGTCAGTGGTTATGGTCGGGCGGCGACTGCCGCCGCGGTTGCCGCCGCCAGGGCGACCGTCGTCGTTGCTCTGCATGATCGGGGTAAGACCTCGTGTCGCCCACATCGCGGGTCGTGCCGGTCGGCGCTGCCCAGCGTCCGTGAATCTACCGCCCAAGTGTCGCCGCGCAGCCCCCGAAGATCAACCAGTGGCTTCAAAGCGGCCACGGAACGGAACAGGAATTGGATTTGACGGGTGAGACGGCTATCGGATGGCTCCACCGCCGTCCGTCCGAGAAGCAGCGACCGGTGGGATCCCGGCGGAGCCGCAGGCGCTACATCGCCGCTGACGATTCGGTCGCAACCGCGTGGCGGTCCAGCCAGTTGGCGATATCGGCGATCACCAGGTCTTTTTCCGGCTCGTTGAGGATCTCGTGATACAGGCCTTCGTAGACCTTCAGCGTCTTGTCGGTGGATGCGGCGGTTTCGTACAGACGGCGGCTGCCATGCGGCGCAACCAGTTGGTCGGCGGAGCCGTGCAGGATGAGCAGCGGCAGGGCGATCTCGTGCATGTGGCGGTCGCTGTAGCGGCCGCCGCGGATCATCGCGGCGATCAGGCCCATGGGCATCTTGCCGCGATAGTTCAGGGGGTCGCTGTCGTAGTCGGCGACGATCGCCGGATCGCGGGAGACGGTGCTCGCGGCGAGCGAGCGCAAGCGAAGGTTTGGGAGCAGTCGGCCGGCGGCGAGAAGGAGGCGGATCATCAGACCGCCGGTCGTGCCTTCGGCGGGCAAGACGGCGCCGGAGAAGATGAGGCCCTTGATGCGCTCGCGTCCGGCGCTCCCGTGACGGTCGTCAGGTCTTCGACGAGGAATGCGGGCGCAGGCGTAGAGGCCGAGAACTCCACCGCCCATGCTGTGACCGAGCACGTAGACGGGTAGGTCGGTGGCGACTTGCTCGCGGACGCGGGCGAGGGCGGCATCGACATCGTCCAGATATTCGTTCATGGAGTGGATGAGGACGCGCTCGCCATCGGATTTCCCGTGGCCGCGGAGGTCGAGGGCGAACACGGCGTAGCCCCGCGCGACGAGCTGCTCCGCCGTCCAGGCATATCGGCCGGAGTGCTCGGCGTAGCCGTGGACGATGAGGACGGCGGCGCGGGGTGCGGTGTCGGGCAGCCAGGCGCGCTCGAAGAGGCGGGTGCCGTCGGCGGAGGCGATATGGCCTTCGTGGGTTTGCATCGATCGATTGTGGCATTCGGGGACGGTACGGGCGAGGGCAGCCGACGACAATCGGTATCCGGGAAGTCTGAGCGGCCTTGATCTTGCTGGAGTTACATCGAGGGGGCAGCAGCTAGATCCTTCACTGCCGTGACGTGAGTCAGGTCTTCGACGTTCAGGATGACAGGCGTCCGGGTCTTCGACTCAGGATGGATGATAGAGAAGGGATCCCTGCTGACACGAGACGTCAGTACGGATCGGATTGGCCGTTAGATCTGGTTGCGGCTTCGGTACAATTACATTCCGAACGTGCGTTCAGCGAGCACCACTCATGTCTGCATTCGATAACTTCCATCCGGCGGTCCGCGCCTGGTTCCAGGGCAAGTTCGACGCGCCTACGTCCGCGCAACTTGCCGGCTGGGACGCAATCGCCCAGGGGCGCGACACCCTGATCGCCGCCCCCACCGGCTCCGGCAAAACCCTGGCCGCCTTCCTGTCCACAATCGACGCCCTCTTTCGCGAAGCAGCGTTGCCAGGAGCGCGGGCGCCCTCGCCCACAACTGTGGCGGTGAATGAGCCACAGCCAGGTATTGAAATCGTTTACGTGTCGCCGCTGAAGGCGCTGTCATCCGACATCCAGCGCAACCTCGAAGCGCCCCTCGCCGAGATCCGCGAGGTCGCGCGCGAGATGGGGATGGAGCCGCCGGAGATCCGCACCGCCCTCCGTACTGGCGACACAACACAGGCCGCCCGCGCCGCCATTCTTCGCAACCCGCCGCACATTCTCATCACAACGCCGGAGTCGCTGTACTTGATGATGACGGCGGAGCGCCCCCGCAAGCTGCTGGGCGGCGTCCGCACCGTGATCGTCGATGAACTGCACGCGCTGATGCGTGACAAGCGCGGGTCCCACCTGATGCTCACGCTCGCCCGCCTCGACGCGCTCTGCGCAGAGAACGGCGCCCCGCGGCCGGTGCGCGTCGGCCTCTCGGCCACGGTGCACCCAATCGAGGAAGCGGCGCGGTACCTGGTGGGTACGGGGGCGGGGGAAGCGCCAGGCGAGAAACGAGAGGCGGGAGGCGACTGCACGATCGTCGATGTCGGACACCGGCGCGATCTCGATCTCGCGGTGGAAGTGCCGCCGGCAGAACTGCAGGCCGTCGCCTCGATGGAGCAGTGGGGCGACACCTACGACCGCATCGCCGAGCTTATACGCGAGCACCGGACGACCCTCGTCTTCGTGAATTCGCGCCGGATGGCCGAGCGCGTCGCTCATAACCTGCAGCAGCGTCTGGGCGAGGGTCTTGTCGCGGAAGCTCCGGTACACGACGGCCGCAGGAGCACAACCAGCCACGAACCGGTCGGACTGACTGTGCCGGGGGATGAAGCCCTTACCGTCGCCGCGCACCACGGCAGCCTCTCAAAGGAGCGGCGCCTGGCGATGGAGACGCGCCTCAAGGACGGCGAGATGCGGGCCGTCGTCGCCACCGCTTCCCTCGAACTGGGCATCGACGTCGGCTCGGTCGATCTGGTGTGCCAGATCGGATCGCCACGCGCCATCACCACCTTTCTCCAGCGCATCGGCCGCTCCGGTCACGCCCTCGGCCGCACCTCGAAGGGCCGCCTCTTCGCGACCACGCGCGACGAGCTGGTGGAGTGCGCCGCCCTCATCCGCGCCGTCCACCGCGGCGTCCTGGACACCGTCGAGCCGCCCGTCGCCCCGCTCGACATCCTCGCCCAACAGATCGTCGCCGATTGCGCCGCCCGCGAATGGGACGAGGACGCCCTGTTCGAGATGGTGCGCAGCGCGACGCCGTACGCAGATCTCACGCGCCGCGACTTCGACGAGATCATTGAAATGCTGAGCGAGGGCATTTCGGCGCGCGTCGGCCGCGGTCGCGCGCTGTTGCACCGCGATCAGATCAACCGCACCGTGCGCGGCCGCCGGTCCGCCCGCATCACCGCCCTCACCAGCGGCGGCGCCATCCCCGAGCTGGCCGACTACCGCGTCATCCTCGATCCGGACGAAACCCTGGTCGGCACCGTGAACGAGGACTGGGCGATCGAGTCGATGTCCGGCGACGTATTCCTGCTCGGCTCTCACTCGTGGAAGATCCGGCGCGTGGAGTCGGCGCGCGGCATCCTCCGCGTCGAGGACGCGCAAGGCCGTCCGCCGTCGGTCCCGTTCTGGCTCGGCGAAGCCCCCGGCCGGACATGGGAGCTTTCGGCGGAGGTTTCGTCCCTGCGGCGGGAGATCGCGGAGCGACTCCCTCAAGACGGAAGACTCGCGGCTGACGAGCACCTCACCCCCCAACCCCCTCTCCACGTCGTGGAGAGGGGGAGCTTAACGGCGCTTTTGCAGGAAGAGTGCGCGCTGGACGAGGGCGGCGCGGCACAGCTCACTGCCTACGTGGCGGCGCAACAGGGCGCGCTGGGCGTGATGCCGTCGGATACGGACATCGTCTTCGAGCGCTTCTTCGACGATGCCGGCGGCATGCAGCTGCTGGTCCACGCGCCGTTCGGCGGGCGGGTGAACCGCGCCTTCGGCTTGGCCCTACGCAAGCGGTTCTGTGTGCGCTTCGACTTCGAGCTACAGGCGGCGGCCGATGACAACGCCGTCGTGCTGTCGATGGGCCCACAGCACAGCTTTCCCCTCGAGGACGCCTTCTCCTTCGTCCGCGCCAACAATCTGCGGGAGTCGCTCGAGCAGGCCATCCTCTACGCGCCGATGTGGGGCACCCGCTGGCGCTGGAACACGACGCGCGCTCTGCAGGTGCTCCGCAGCAACAACGGGAAGCAGGTGCCGCCGCCGATCCAGCGAATGCGCGCCGACGACCTGCTGGCCTCGGTCTTTCCCGAGCAGGTGGGCTGCCAGGAGAACATCAGCGGCCCCATCGAACTGCCCGACCATCCGATGATCCGCCAGACCGTCGTCGACTGCCTGAACGAGGCGATGGACATCGATCGCCTGCACGGGGTGTTGGAGCGCATCGAGCGCGGCGAGATCCGCCTGCATGCGCGCGATACCACCGAGCCGTCACCGTTCGCGCACGAACTCCTGAACGGCAAGCCGTACACGTTCCTCGACGATGCCCCGCTCGAAGAGCGCCGCACCCGCGCCGTCTCCCTGCGCCGCACCCTGCCCGAAAATCAGCGCGACCTCGGCGTGCTCGACCTGGCCGCGATCGAACGGGTCCGCGATGAAGCGCGACCTGAGCCGCGCGACGCCGACGAGCTCCACGACCTGTTGCTGTTATTGACGGTCGCTCCGGCGGCGTTGTTCGACGCCGATGTGGCGTCCACGCACGCGACGTTGACCGAAGGGGGTCGCGCGGCGTCCGTGGCGACGGCAAGCGGCGAGCTGTGGTTTGCGACGGAGCAACTTCGCGCCATCGAGACCCTGTACCCGGACGTGGCGGCGTTTCCGCAAATCGTGTTGCCTCCTCATCTCGATGCGCCGCCGCCCGAGCGCGAGGACGCCGTGCTCGCCGCCATCCGCGGCCACATGGAATACCTCGGCCCCGTGACTGCGGCGCAGCTCGCGGCGATGCTTGCCCTCAAGGAGGGCGAAGTGACATCGGCGCTGGCGCGGCTGGAAGGCGAAGGCATCGTCCTGCGCGGACGCTTCACGCCTGATGTGGATCGCACTGAAGAAGAGTGGTGCGACCGCCGGCTCCTGGCCCGCATCCACCGCCTCACGATCGACCGCCTGCGCAGCGAGATCGAGCCCGTGACCGCCCAGGACTTCATGCGCTATCTCTTCTCGCGCCAACACGTCGCCGGTGGCCGGAGGCTTGAGGGCAAGCGCGGGGTGCTGGACGCGATCGCGCAGTTGCAGGGGTTCGAGGTATCGGCCGTGGCGTGGGAGCGCGATGTGCTGCCCTCGCGCGTACTGAACTACGACCCGCGCTGGCTGGACGAGATGGCCCTCGCCGGCGAGGTGGCCTGGGCGCGGCTCTCCCTCCGCAAGACGACGGGGGCCGGCCGCGCCTCATCGCCGCAGCGCGCGACGCCGATCACCCTCGCCATGCGCCGCGACCTCGGCTGGCTGCTCGAATCAGTCCGCGGCGTCGAAGAGCCAGAGGACCCGCCTACGGGCGGCGCGGCGGCGACGCTGGACGCGCTGCGGCAGCACGGCGCTCTCTTCTTCGACGATCTCGCCGCCGCCAGCCGCCAGCTCCCGGCACAGCTCGAAGAGGCGTTGTGGGATCTCGTCGCCCGCGGTCTCGTCACCGGAGACGGCTTCTCGTCGCTGCGGCAGATCATGACGCCGGCCGGATCGTCGCGGGCCCGACAGGCGCGGCGGCACAGCCGCTATGGCAACACCCGAATGTCGCGCACCACCCAGCCGCAGGGCCGCTGGTCGATCGTCCACCGCTTCCAGCCCGACCCCTCCCCCGCCGACGAACTCGGCGAGAAGACCGCACGCCAGCTTCTCGCCCGCTACGGCGTCGTCTTCCGCGATCTCGTCGTCCGAGAGAACTTCGCCGTGCCGTGGCGCAATGTCATCCGCGCCCTCCGCCGCATGGAGATGCGCGGCGATGTCCGCGGCGGCCGCTTCGTCGCCGGCTTCATCGGCGAGCAGTACGCCCTCCCGGAGGCGGTCGATGGGCTGCGCCGCGTCCGCCGCGAAGAACGGTCGGGCGAGACCATCCGCATCAACGCCGCCGACCCCCTGAACCTCGCCGGGATCATCACGCCGGGGCCTCGCGTCCCGGCGATCCACACGAACGCGGTCATCTATCGCGATGGGATCGTGGTTGCGGTGGAGGAGGGGCGGAAGTTGGTTCAGCGCGCGGAGGCGGACGCCCCCGTAACCACACAACATTGATCGGTGGCCGCTGGCTACGCGCAAGGAGACATCGCCAATGGCCACTTGGGCAGATCTTGAGTCCGGCGCGCCTGAGATCGCGGAGGCCGGCCGTCGCCTGTTCAAGTCGCTGGAAGTGGCGTACTTGGCGACTGTCACGCCTTCCGGACGTCCGCGTCTGCATCCGTTTTGCCCCGCGATTGCTGACGGGCGGCTGTGGGCTTTCATTGTGCGTGACTCGCCGAAGCGCGCCGATCTGGAGGCCAACGGCCACTTCGCGATGCACGCCCTGCCGGGCGACGAGGACGAGGAGTTCTATGTGACAGGCCGCGCCGCCCACGAACCCGATCCGGCGCTGCGCGAGTCGGCGGTCGCCGCCATGCCCTACAGCGATGCCGACGACCGGCACATCCTGTACGAGTTCTTCCCGGAACACGCGCTCTGGACCACGTGGGAGAACTTTCAGAAACCGGGCATGCGTCCGGTACACCGTGCCTGGCACTGGCCGTCATGAATCTGCTACTGCTCCCGTGGCCACAGCTGGTTCTGTGGTGAACTCGATTCGTTCGATTGAGGCAGCATCGATCCAGATACCTTCGATGCCACTACTCTCACGCCAGTCGCCGCGTTCCCGATCCCATACCTTTGTGTTCTGGAGATAGAGCTCCGCTGCGCCGCCGGAGCGATCGGTAGTCGACATCAAGGGCCAGCCGTACAGAAGCTCTCCGCTTTTGAGATACACGAGCACGTAGTACGCGTTGCGAAACGCCAGAAACCACACGTCCTGCCGTCGCTTGAGGTCGATACCCACGCGAAGCAGCAGAGTCTCGAGTGCAACGGATCGATCCAACTGGCCAGCAACCCAGCCTACTGGCGGAGCAAGGAGGTACAGCACCAGCGCGGCCCGAATAGGAAGGGTGCCCGGGTCACGAATTACCGTGCCGAGTGAAGGCACCGTCGAGTCGATTTGGTGCCACAGCACGACCGTGGGACTCAACATCAGGATCGCGAGGAGTAGGACCCAAAGAAGCGACTCGAGATCGGACAAGCGCCTCTTGTGGCTGACGGAATTGAAGACCTGTAGGGCGACGAATCCGGGTAACAGGAGGAGAAGAATCGCCGGAATGCTGGTCGTGCTCACGCCAGCAGCTACCTAACCGGGCGCGGCGCGACAACCGGACGCGGCGTCACGCGCGGAGCTGGCTTCGGAGGCCGAAGCTCGGCACCACGCTTCTCGGTGGGACGACGCGGCGTTGTAGTTTCGTTCCGTGCCATGTTCACTCTCCCTGTCGACAGTTTACGGTATTTCTCCCCTTCATTGCTTGGCCAGCACTTCCTCATACAGCTCCACCGTCATCTTCGCTGTGCGCTCCCACGTAAACTCCCGCCGGATATGGTCGCTGGCCGCCGCACCCATCGTCCGGCAGCGCTCCGGGTCGAGCAGCAGCGACTTGATCGCGCCAGCGAGCGCGTCAGGGTCGCCGGGGGGGACGAGGACGCCGGTGCGGCCGTCTTCGATGAACTCGGGGAAGGCGCCGGCTGTGGTGGCGATGACGGCGGCCCCGCAGGCCAGGGCCTCGGCGGCGGGCAGGCCGAAGCCTTCGTACAGCGACGGTGAGACGAGAATCTGCACGCTGTTGTACAGGCGCACCAGCTCGTCCTCGGAGACGCGGTCGATGTACTCGACGAAGCGGTTCAGGCCGTGCTTCCAGACCAGCGGCGGCACCACCGTCATGTCCTTCTCCTTCTTGTCCTTGAAGAGCAGGCGGAAGTCCATCTCGTGCTGCAGCCGCGCGCAGGCCTCGATGAGGTACCGCGCGCCCTTGTTGCGATCCTCGCTGTCGCCGACGAACAGGATCGTCCCCGGCTCGCGCTTCGCGTCGGGCAGCGGGCGCATGACTTCGTGGTCGACGCCGTAGGGTGTCTGCCGGATGTGTTCGAGGGGGATGTCCATCGAGGCACTGACGCTGTGCGCGGAGTTGCGCGAGCCGGTGAGGATCATGTCGATGCCGTTGGCAACGTTCGATTGCATCCGGCCCGGAAACCACATCTCGCGCGAGAGGCGGCGGGCGACCGACTTCGCCTCACGCAGATTGTTCGCCTTGTCGATAGCAAGCGGGTGGTGCAGGGAGGCGACGACCGGCTTCCCCATCAGCTTCTTCATCGCCAAAATCCCGTACCCCAGCGTCTGATTGTCATGCACCAGATCGAACGGCCCGAACTCGCGCTCCAGTTCCGCCAATTTGCGATACGCCCGCACGCTGAACGAGAAGAACAGCGACCCCAACGAGACGCGAGTGGAAGCAAACTCGTACAGGTTCCACGGATGCAGAAACGCAAACGGCGCCTCGCTGTACGCGTGCTGATCGCGCCCGTCGAGAAAGGCCCAGAGGGTGTACGTGTGCAGCCTGTGATGCACCACTCCCTCCGCCAGCCGCGGGTACGGCCGCCCCGAAATTACATGCACTTCGTGGCCCAGCTTCACCAGCTCGCGCGTCATGTAGTGCAGGTACACGCCCTGTCCCCCCGAGAACATGTTGCCCTGGTACATGACGAAAGCGATCTTCATCGGCGCACTCGCGACCGTAAGGACAGAGCCTGCCCCGCGACTGCGGGGTCTTCAGACCTGTCCGCCAATGTAGAGTCGAACCGGATCATCGATATAGACAAGCAACGGCCGTGCCGAAAACGTAGGGACGAAGCTTTAGCTCCGTCCCGTTGATGCAGCAAATCGATCATCAACGCGCCGCCGCTCGGTTCGCGATCTCAGGGAGATGCTCTTCTTGATAGTGATGCGCTGGCACCATCAGGAGATAGAGGCCGCACGGCAGCGTCCCCCCGACCTCCGGCCAGTAAAAGTCGCTCGTCGCCGTAAGCGTCGCCGCCGCCACACGATCGGCGGCCGCCGTGAGCTTCTCGAAAACCGCCGCGGACTCGTCGAGGAGGTCGGCCCACGGACGCTCGCGGGCCTCGCCCATGCGCGCGGCGTTGAAGACGGCGATCGAAGCGTAGCGCGGAATGCCGATCGGATAGCCGCCGAGCGACATGATCGCCGGCTCGGTCTCGCCCGCGGCGATCTCTTCCAGCGCGGCGACGGTCCACTTCTCCCAGGCGGTGATGTGGCCGAGGACTTCCTTCAACGAACGGCCGTCCTCCGTCCACGGCATCGCGGCCTGCTCGCCGCTAAGATTCTCGACTTCGCGCATGAAGCCGAAGCGGCAGGAGCGGAGAATCTCGATCAGCCGCTGTTTGCGCGCCTCGCCGTCGAGCTTCAGGGCGATACGAAACTCATCCTTGAGCGAAAACGGCACGACGGTCGCGGGGATCGTCGGCGCCGGAGCCTCTGGCTCTTCGAGCCGCATAGGTGGCGCAACCGGCGCCTCCGGCAGCCCCGGGTCGACCGCGAACGGCGCCGGGATCGCCCGCACCTCGACGACCGTGCGCTCGTCTTCCTCCAGCACGGTGCTGATGTCGCCGTGCCCGTTCGTGCCGTGCGACGCGTCGATTGCGTGCAGCGGCTTGCGGCTGTAGACGACGATGCTCTTCGGCAGCGCGCGATTGCCGATATCGTCGAGCATGGTGACGATCTTCGACGAGCGCGCGCGCTGCGAGTCGAGGATCTTGCGGAAGGCGCTCGTGATCGGGCCCTGGCTGCCCCAGTCGCTCCAGAAGGCAATGTGGCTCAACCAGTACACCGTCTCGAGCGAGTGGCGGTAGCGCACGGCGTAGGGTTGCAGGCCGGCATTGCGCATGAGGTTGACGATCTCGGGGCGGCGGAAGATGCGTACGTGGCCGCCGGCGTGGGTGCGGTAGTTGGTCGAGAGCTTCCAGAAGATCTTCTCGGAGAACTCGTCGGGGACGGAGACGGCGAGAATGCCGCCGGGCTTGAGCACGCGCGCCAACTCCCGCGCGAGCACGCTCTCGTCATCGACGTGCTCCAGCGTCTCCGTGCAGATGACGCGGTCGAAAGCGGCGTCCTTAAACGGCAACCGCTCACCGGCGGTCTGGAGCCAGTGGACGCGGGCCTTCACCTCATCGCGCCGCCGCATGATCTCCAGCAGATACCGCCCGGCGCGAATATCGTGCAGCGAGATGTCGGCGCCGATGATGTTCGACGGGACCTTCGACAGCTCCAGCACATGCCGTCCCGTCCCGCAGCCGAGATCGATGACGTTGTCCTCCGGCCCGATGTCGAGCAGAGCGGGGTCGATCGATTGGAAGCGGTCGAGCGTGGAGACCATATCGCCCACATTCTAAACGGACTGTCCCCTACACAGGATTCTCGAGGGAAACACAGAGGCACAGAGGATCGAGGGGGAGTCTGGATGAGGTTCTGGTGGCGCTATTGCATGGAAGCGGGGTTGTCGGGCAGGTTACTAACGCACAGGAGTTGAGGTCGGGTTCCGCGGAGGAAAGAAAGGAGGCGCTGGAAGGGGTGTGAGGATGATGCCTGGATAGCAACTGACCGAATCATCTTGGATAACCACGGCATCGAAGTCAGCTGCGGAGTTCCAATCACACTCCACATGGCCAATCGTTGGTGATCGAAACTTGAGGCGCGGCTTGCGGCACAGCCAGTCGTCCTTGTATGCGATGACCGCGCCAACCGCGATATCCGCGCCTTCGCACAAGTCCGTCGGTTCGGCCCAAACGCGGACTACCGAGCCTCCCTCGTTTCGGATCGCGATCTTATGGCTCCGCGTCACGTCGTACACCCACCACCCCACCCCCGCAACAACGACGAGGGCGATCGCGGCAAGCGCGCCACAGCCGGTCTGCCACTTCTTCATGGAGCGAACTGTAGTTGGTGTGGGCTACGGCTGTCATGGTGCGATTGCACCATCAACGAGCCTGGGCGGTCATCGATGCACCGTGCGGAACTAAAGCTCCGCCGCTACTGGTTCTGCATGAAGCGGGGCGAGTGACGGGCAGTCAACGGTCTGGAGTCGGTGTCGGGTAGGCCCGTGGCGTTGATACAGATGTTGATATAGACGTGGCCCATGGCGGCGACACAAACGTGGGAATGGCGCCGTGGCAGCTGATGAAATCCCGTCTCACAATGACCGGCTGTGTCCTCTGAGCTTCGGTCCAGGAACACCCTATATCCTCCATATCTATGAAGCTAAACGTGATGCTGGGCCTTTTGCACAAGAGGCGACCGTCCCTATAGGCGACCGTCGTGCCGGCAGCGATGAGTATTGCTGGGCACACATCAAGTGGTTCGCCGTGTACATAGATGGTCTCGGCGCTTTCGTTGCGAATTTCAACTTGGTGGATGCGAAACTCACCGTAGACCCACCACCCCGCTGCCACAACAACGACGATGGTGATCACGGCAAGCGCGCCACAGCCGATCTGCCACTTCTTCATGGAGCGAACTGTAGTTGGTGTGGGCTAGGCTGTCATGGTGCGATTGCACCATCAACGAGCCTCCGTCGTCATCGATACACGGTGCGGAGCTAAAGCTCCGCCGCTACTGGTGTCTGGATTGAACCAACCCCAACCGGCCTCTGTGTCTCTGTGCCTCTGTGTTTAACCGCCCCCGGGTCGTCCGGCCGTTTGTGGCCGTAGTGGATCAGGTCCTTCCCGATGATCAGGCTGGCCACCGTCTCCACGTACTCCAGCGCCTTGATGCGGCGGTTGTGGTGGACGTTGATGAGCTTCCAGGTGAGGCGCACCGGGGGGAAGTTCTCGTTTGGGAGGCCGTGGATGCAGCGGAGAAACCAATACAGGCTCTGCGAGGCGTGGCGGCGGCGCTCGAACTCCACCGTCATGCCGCTCTCTTCGAGGATCTTCCGCATTTCGCCGAAGCGATACCAGCGGACGTGGCCGCCGGGCGAGTGCCAGTAGTGCCAGCTCAACGCCCAGTACGCACGCTCGGGCCAGTAGGCGGGGATGCTGACCACGACCTGAGCGCCGGGCTTGGTGACACGGAGGAACTCCTGGATGCAGCGCCGGTCGTCCGGAACATGCTCGAAGGTCTCGGTGCAGAGGGACTTGTCGAAGGCACCGTCCTTGAACGGGAGGTTCTCGGCGTCGCCGATGATGAAGTCGGCGGTGCCCTTGACCATGCCCTTCGCCCGCAGGTCGTCGTACATGAACTTGGCCGCTCGCAGGTCTTCCTTCGAGATATCGACGCCGACGACCCGCCCCGGATAGCGCGCCGCCTCCAGCGTGTGACGTCCCGTCCCGCAGCCGAGATCGAGCACGCGCTCGCCGTTCCGCACATGGAAGTGGCGAGTAAAGTCGATGTTGGTGATGTTGTCGGGCACGGTTAGCTCTTAGTGGTTAGCTGTTAGCGATTAGCGATTCGGGGACGACGAACGAGCGGCGCTTGGGCGGGACGATTTCTTCATACACCGCCAGGGTCTCCTCGGCGGCTTTGCGCCAGTTGAACTTCTGGACGATGCGCTGGCGGCCGCCTTCGCCCAGACGGTGCCGGAGCGCTGGATCATTCCACATCATACGGATTGCGTCCGCAAGCGCCTCCGGGCTCGACGGCGGGACTAGCCAGCCGCTCTTCCCGTGCTCGACGATCTCGCGGTAGGCCCCGATCTCGGTGCCGATGACCGGGGCGCCGCACGACATCGCTTCCGCGAGCGGCAGGCCGAAGCCTTCGTGTACGGAAGAGGTCACCAGCAGCTTCGCGTCGTTGTAGTGGCGGACGAGATCCTCGCGGGGGATGCGGCCGGTGAAGGTGACGCGCGAGTTCAGGCCATACTCGTCGACCAGCCGCGGCGCCAGTTTGAGGTTGTGCTTGAAGTTGTCGACGAACGTCACCTGAAAGTCGATCTCGTCCTTGAGCAGGTCGAGCGCCTTCAGGAAGTAGCGCGCGCCCTTGTTGCGGTCCTCGCTGTTGCCGACGTAGAGCAGCTTGTTTGGTATGCGCTCGACGCCAGGCAGCGGGCGGAAGGTGTCCGTGTCGATGCCGTTGTAGACGGTGCGGACGTGAGCCGGATCGAGGTCAAAGGCGTCTTCGACATCAACCCGCGACGTCTCCGAGACAACGATGATGCGGTCGGCGCGTTTGGCCACCACTTCCTGCATGATCCACGGCGACCAAAGGATGCGCCGCGCCTTCTCGTACGTGCTCTTCGCCTGCCGCAGCTGGTTCTTCAGGTCGTACGAGAGCGGGTGATGGATCGTCGCGACGAGCGGAAACCCGGTCGCCTTCGCCGCCCAGACGCCGTACGAGAGGGTCTGGTTGTCGTGGACGAGGTCGAACCGGTGCGTCGCCGACAGCTCCCGAAGCTTGATGTACGCCCGCACGCTGAAGTTCGCCAGTAGCGACGAGAGAGCGATGCGGGTGGAGATGAAGTCGTAAAAGTTCACCGGGTGGAAGTAGCTCAACGACGGCCGGTTGAAGACGAAGTCCTTCTTGTAGTGGTGGTACGTCCAGTACGAATAGTCGGTGATGTTGTGGGTGACGACGGCGTCATCGAGCGTCGGGTACGGCGGCCCGGCGATCACGTGCACCTCGTGGCCCATGCGGGCGAGCTCGCGCGTGAGGTAGTAGAGATACACCCCCTGTCCGCCGGAGTACATGTTGCCCTGGTACATGAGGAAGCAGATGTTCATGGGAGTTGTCAGTCGTCAGTTATCAGTGCTCAGTGATTCGTGGCCGTGCGGCGATTTATGGTGCCGATGAAGCCTGCGGTCATTCGCTTCACTTCCACCGTAGCCGCCGACAACTCGTCGAAATCGCTAGTTGGAAGATAACCCAGATCGTGTGCGAGGATGAGCTGGTATTCCAGCTCACTCGCGGAGCCCATCGCTGTACGAAGCGCCTTTCGAAGCTCCGGTGTCGTGTCCTTGCCGCAACCCTCCGCGATGTTCGTCGGAATGGAGCTTGAGCTGCGCCGCATCTGGCTTGTCAGGCCGTAGGCCTCATCACGCGGGAACCTGGCTGTCGCCTTGTACACGGCCAAAGTCAGAGCGTGTCCCTTCTCCCAAACCTTCAACTTCCGGAAATCCTGCATGCTCCGTTCCTCCTCGGCACAACCCAGTGGATGTGGAGAAACATAGCAGCGTCCCAGCCCGCGAAGTGCCGCGATGTCAATCGACTCCGCCCGACTGATAACTCACAACTGACAACTGACAACTCGCATGGCGGAGGGGGTGGGATTCGAACCCACGGTGGCTTTTGAGACCACGACCGTTTTCAAGACGGTTCCCTTAAACCGCTCGGGCACCCCTCCATGGCTCTATTCTAGCGGGCATGACCACGGCAACGCGCAGCCTGAGGGACGGGCACCGATGCCCGGTGGGGGCATTCCCTTAGGGGTGGTGACTGCGACGTGCAGAAATCAGTCGTCCGCACTGTCTGATAACGCTGACGCAAGGAGCGGATTGCCGATACTTCTCAGCATGGCAACGAGATTCGGACCAATGACGGCAGCACAACGGCTGCTGCGCTATCCGGCGCGGCATCTCCGCTGGAAGATCATCGCTCCGTACATCGTGCTCTCCGCGCTCATTGCCGCCGGAGGCACGTACCTCGTGACGCGGCTCGTCGTCGGATCGCTGGAGGAGCGTTTCAACAACCAGCTCGCCGAAGCCGCGCGGGTGACAGCCGATTCCTTCGTGCGCCGCGAGCGCAGCCACCTTGAGGTCGTGCGCGGCGTTGCGTTCACGGAAGGCGTGGCCGACGCAACCGCGGAGGGAAACGACTTGGCATTGGCGGCGCTGGCGAATCCGATCGCCGCGAACGCGGGGGCGGAGCGCGTCGAGGTGTTGAACGCTAGCGGCGAGCGTGTGTACGGCGCGCAGTTGCAGAGCGACGGAGGAGGGACGTACTCCTCGCTGCAGGATGACGCAACAACACGAGCCTCGTGGCCGATGGTGCAGCAGGTACTCTCGGGAGGGCAGGACGCACTCGGGGACAAGTTCGCCCAGATCGTGCAGACGGAAGACGGGTTCTTCCTGTACACCGCGGGTCCGATCCGGCGCGACAGTGCGGTGGTGGGTGTGGTCCTGGTGGGCAGTTCGCTGCAGTCCTTCTTGCCGAGCGCAAAGAACGAAGCGCTGGCTGATGTTACGGTCTACGGTTTCGACGGAACACCGATCGGAAGCACCTTCACGGACATCAGCAATCACGACGAAGCGGACCTGACGCCGGCCAGCGAGGCTCTCGCTCAGGGCGCTCGCCAGCAGGCGATCCGGGAGCACAAGAACCTTTATGGCCGGGAGTTCGACCTGCTGTATGGGGAGTTGGTGATCCGGAACGAATCGGTCGCCCTGTATTCCGTGGCCCTACCGACCTCGTTCATCCTCGAAGCCGGGGCGGCGACGCGATGGCAGATGGGCAGCCTGTTCGCGATAGGCATGCTGGCAACGGTGGCGACTGGCTGGCTGATCGCCCGGAGCCTGACGCAGCCATTGTTTCGCCTGGTCAACGTGGCCCGCGCGGTGACCGCAGGCGACCTCACCGCACGAGCCGCGAGTCGGGCTGAAGACGAAGTGGGGATCCTGGCGACATCGTTCGATGAGATGACGGCGCGTCTTCAGCGCCAACATCTGCAGACGGTCAAGGCCCTGACGGGGGCTATCGACGCTCGCGACCCGTATACGCTGGGACATTCGGTGCGGGTAGGACAGCTAGCCGTCTCGCTGGGGGAGGCTCTAGGCCTGCCAGCGGGAGTCCTGCAACACCTGGAGATCGGAGGGTATCTCCACGACATCGGCAAGATCGGCGTGCGCGATGCGGTGCTGCTGAAGCCCGGCGCCCTCACGCCCGAAGAGCGCCTCATGATCGAACTGCACCCAAAGATCGGATTGGACATCCTCGCGCCCGTCGATCTGCCAGTGGAGGTTATCGAGTTCGTAGCGGGCCACCACGAGAAGCTGGATGGCAGCGGCTACCCGGCGCACTTTCACGCCAACGACATCTCGATCATCGCGCGGATCGCTTCCGTGGCGGACATCTACGACGCACTGACAACAGATCGCCCGTATCGAGGAGCACTCAGCCCGGCCGAGGCGCTGGCCATCATGAGGCGAGAAGTGTGGGATGGAAAGCTGGATCAGGGCGTCGTAGAGACGCTGGAGGGACTTGTTCCCAAGTGGGAATACCGGCGCAAGAACGACCCCACCTTGAAGGGGTTCGCGATCCCGGGCTGGCGAGCCAAGGCGGCCTGAGGTGATTTCGAACGCGCTCCGCGCGGCAACCGCCATTCTACTTGTCGCGGGTTGTTTCGGGATTACGACGGCGGCCGCGGCGTACGCGATTCGACGGCCTCAGCTACGCGACCTGCATACATCCACGGAGTCGCACCTCCAGGCGGACTACTCGCGGGACCCGGACGGGGTGATCTTCCGGAAACTCGATCAGCAGCTCGTCACCGACGCCGCTGACGACGAACGGGCGCTCATCGCACCGGCACGGACACCCGAGAGGGTCGAGGTCGTGCGCATCTCCACCCCGACGCCCGCGCCGACTCGCACGCCTACGGCCTCGGCGACTCCACGCGCCACGCGGACGGCGGCGCCGACGAGCACGCAAACGGCACTGGCAACTTCTACACGGACGGTCTCGCCCACCCCATCACCGACCACCGGGACCCCGTCACAAACGCCGACCGCCCCGCCAGCGACCACTGCTACCCAAGTGCCCGCCACACCAACCGAGATCCCGCCCCCAACGTTCACGCCGACTCGAACCAGGACGGCGACTCCGACGCGCACTTCCATCCCACCCGCGCCCGTGACGCCTGCGCCTACGAATACACAGCCGCCAACCGCGACAATCACGGCAACCTCTACCGCGACCCCAACACCGACATCGACTTGGACGCCAACGCCCACGCCCACGCCCACAGCCACGCCGACGCCGACGGCGACGTGGACGCCAACACCCACGCCAACAGCCACGCCGACAGCAACCCCGACACCGTTGCTGCCTTTGAGCACTGGCTTCCTGAGTTGTTCGGCGAACACGGCTGTGACCCTTGCCAGTGGCGACAACGATGGATTCCAGATCACGCCAGCGGGTGCATGCGCAAGCGGGGGGATCCAGGCGTCTGATATCGCGAGCAGCTCGGCTGGCGGCACGACGTGTGGTGATTTGAACGCCGATCGGCACATTTTCGAGGCGTACGGCATCTCACTGCTGGCGGGCGCGACGATTCATGGCATCGAGGTGCGCCTTGACGCGTACACCGACAGCTCGAACAACGCACAGGCGATGTGCGTGGAGATCTCCTGGAACAACGGGGGTAACTGGACGGCGGCACAGGTGACACCCGTGCTTAGTGGCGTTCTTACGACGTACACGCTGGGCTCCCCGACGGACACCTGGGGGCGGACATGGATCGCGGGTCAGCTTACGAATGGGAACTTCAGGGTCCGCATCACCAACACCGCGGCAACTCAGGACAGGGACTTTTACCTGGACTGGGTCGCCGTTCAGGTGACGTACAGCCCCTAGCCGGCGGCGTTCGCTCCTGCCGTGAGTAGTTCTTGAGCATTGTGACGGCCTGCACTAACCTAAAGGGCATCGAGTGGCCCGTGGAGGGGCCTGCGCCATGACCATGGATACGCGCTGGGAAGACATCGACACGCTGCTCGAACGAACCGAGCGGACGAAGAGCGAGGCCTTGATCAAGGCGATCACGGAGGTCGCGGCGACGCGCTATGGCTTCCCCTCGCCAGAGCACCCGTCGTACCGGACGCATGCGAACGCGCCCGAGGTCTCGATGGCGGTGCAGGCCGGCGATGAGCAGATCGCCCCCGACATCGTGGTGGTGGAGAAGATCAACACCGGCGAGACGCACTTGATCATGACGGCGGCCGTGGCGACCCGCGACATGGTGAACGAGGGCGAGGCCAAGCGCTCGTGGGCCCGCTATGCGTCGATTCCGAACTCGGTGTTCTTTCTGTACGTGCCCGTCGGGTACGGCGCGGTGGCGAAGAAGATCTGCAAGAAGATGAAGATCGACGTCGCGGGCTACCGCACCTGGCGTTGGACGCCGCGCGGATTCGAGGTGAACGACATCTCGGAGCCCATGTCCGGCCTGGCGCCGCTGATGCCGCCGCTCGTGCGGAAGTTGCTCGCAACACCGTAGTTTAGTTTCTAGTTCGTAGTCGTCAGTTGTCTGTCGGAGGCGTAGCCGAAGATCCCGCGCCAGCAGGATAGTCTGTTGTAAGGCCTAACCCTCAGCGCGGCGGGACTTCGCGCTCCTCTTCGGCGGCAGCGCCTTCGCAAACCCTGTTTCGCACGCCGTGTATCCCATCGCGCGACAGAACCTTTGCGCCCCTTCGTTTGCCCCTGCGCCCGCAATGTTCAATTCGAGCACACCCTGATCGCGGACGATGCGCTCCGCTTCGGCCAGCAACAACATGGCGATGCGCTGGCGGCGATCCGTGGGGGTCACGTAAAGCTCTGTGACGTCACATCGGGGTGCATCGTCCGGCACGGCGGCGGCGATGTACAGCCTGAGGATGCCGACGACCGCGCCGCCATCTTCCGCGAGCAGGATCTGTTCCCGTGCGGCGTCGTCAGCGTCGGGCGTGGGGACGCCGATGCTGTTATCACCGCTCTCTTGACGAAAGGCCGTCATCAGGCGGGCTGCGGATGCGGCATCTTGGGGCGTCGCCGGGCGGATGGTGGGCATCGTCAGGCCACCGGTTCGTCGCCGGTATCGCGCGCCGCCTCGGCTTCCATTGCCGCCTCCGTATCCGCCTCCATGTCGGCTTCCAAATCGATGCCGCGTCGGCTGAGGCGGCGGGTGAGGACGGCGAAGGCGATCAGCCCGAGCAGGACGCCGAACCAGAGCGTGGCGATGCGGATGATCACCGTGCCGACCGTCGCGGTGTCTTTGCTGAGGTCGAGCAGGCGGCGGGAGAGCCCGGTCAGACCGATCTCGGCGACCAGCAGTCCGCCCGGCATGAAGGAGATGGCGGCGGCCAGCGTCGCAATCGGCAGGATGAAGGCGGCCTTCAGCAGCGTATCAAAGGAGCCATCGACGCCCAGACCGACGAGCGTGAGATAGTAGGCCAGCACCTCGCAGAACCAGGAGGCGATGCTGAGCAGCGTCATCAGCACCAGGCCGCGCGGCTCCATCAGCGTGTAGGTGCTCTCGTAGAACTCGTCGATGTGCCCGGTGAAGCGCTGCAGCACGGGGATCCGTCCGAGGAACCTGATGATCGCGTGCGACGTCGGGCGGTGCCGCGAGACCACCACGCCGAAGACCGAACCAGCGGCGATGATCGCGACGACGGGCCAGGTGTTCGGCGCAAAGGCAATCACCCCAAACGCACAGATCGCCACTAACGCGAGACTGTCGGTGAGCCGCTCGGCGAGCAGAATCGGCGCGGACCGGGTGACGGGGGTGCCGTGTACTTCCTTCAGGAGGTAGCTCTTCAGCCACTCGCCCACCTTACCCGGCGTGACCGTCATGCCGAGGCCGGAGAAGTAGATAAGGAAGCTGTCCCAGCGATGCAGGCCGGCGACCCCGATCTTCGCCAGGTAGTACTCCCACTTCAGGAAGCGCAATCCGTAGTTGCCGCAGGTGACGAGCAGGATGAGCGGCATCAGCCACCACTCGAAATCCCCGAGACTGCGGCCGACTTCCCGGAAGTCGCCGTAGGCCAGCAGGCCGACGAAGACGAGGATGCCGAGGAACATCGAGACGAGCAGGCGGCTGCGGAGCTTGGCGACGTTCATCCGCGCCAGTCTACCGGCAGCGATCTGAAGGGGTCTGTCCACCACGGACCAGTGGCCCGGGCCTTCGGAAGATGAACCAGATGGAACCGATGGTTTGGGCAACGACGATTGGTGTGTTCCCTGACAGCTGCCCCCGCCGCCGCAAAGGGGGATCTCCAGGCGAACGACAGCACGGAGCCGCGGAGCGGCTTCAACGAAGCGCTTTCGCTTGCTAGACTGGCGCTATCCCAGGGTAGCCAAGTGGTTTAAGGCAACGGTCTGTAAAACCGTGTATCGCAGGTTCGAATCCCGCCCCTGGGACCACTTTGTAGAATCGAAATGGCGCCTAACCGGTGCCTTTCATCTTGTTGTGACAGCAACCGATACGGACGTTTGTGGACAGGGTTTCGAAAAACTCCATGATAGCTGCGGCTATTGAACGAAGCGTGGTGGACAACTACCTCGCCTCAAGTCGATTCAACGGGGCACCGTACTCGACGCTCGCTGCAGGGCGGGATCTGAAAGCCGAAGAGCTAGATGACTGCTTGGCGGAGCTTATTCAAGCTGGCCGCTTGTCGCTGACATTCGGCGACATTCACCCGAACCCCCACATTCAAGCTTTCGCACCTCATGGCGTAGAAAAGCAAGTTGAGCTTTTGAGGACGTCCGCGGCCCTACAATCTTGTGCTTATCCGACTCTCCAAACTCTACAGAAAAGCGTTGTCCGGGAGGACTTTGATGGTCGGCCATTTAGCCTCCGTCTCGCCCTAGGCGAGCCTCAGTTGGTGTTTGAATTGACCTGCCCCCCGAAAAGTGATCCAGTATAAACGGGAGTCCTCCGGGATACTGGGCCCTGATCTTCAGGGCAAGGAGGACCAGATGCGGAAGAGCAGGTTCGCGGAGGAACAGATCGTCGCGGCGATCCAGGAGCACGAGCGGGGGACGCCGACGCAGGAGCTCTGCCGGCGCCTCGGGGTCGGGCCGCAGACCCTGTACCGCTGGAAGGCGAAGTACGGCGGGATGAGCGTGGGGGATGCGCAGCGCCTCAAGCAGCTCGAGGATGAGAATCGCCGATTGAAGAAGCTGGTGGCGAATCAGGCGATGGACATCGACATCCTCAAGGACGTCGCCTCGCGAAACTGGTGAAGCCCGCGGCGCAACGGGCGGCGGTGCGGCATGTGCAGGCGCACCGGCCGTGTTCGGAGCGTCGCGCTTGCGGGCTGATCAGGTTGGGACGATCGACGATGCGCTACGAGCTGCCTGGACGCGATGACGCACCGATTCGGGCGCGGCTGCTGGAGCTGGCGGCGCTCAAGCGGCGCTACGGCTACCGGCGGTTGTGCGTGCTGCTGCGGCGGGAGGGGATGCTGGTGAATCACAAATGCGTGGAACGGATCTACCGGGAGGAAGGGCTGTCGGTGCGGAAGCGGAAGCGCAAGCGGGCAGCCGGTGTACGCGTTGAGAGCCGACAGCGGGCGACGGCCCCAGACCAGCGCTGGAGCCTGGATTTTGTGAGCGACCAGCTGTGGTGGGGCCGCAAGCTGCGAATGCTCACGGTGGTGGACACCTACACGCGGGAGTCGCTGGCGATCGAAGTCGACACCTCGCTCTCGGGCGCGCGGGTGGCGCGGGTGCTGGAACGCGTGGTCCAGGAGCGTGGCGCCCAGCCGGAAGAGATCATCATGGACAACGGTCCGGAGCTGACGAGCAAGGCGCTCGACCAGTGGGCCTACGCCCGCCGCATCGACCTGTGCTTCATCCAGCCAGGACGGCCGCAGCAGAACGGCTTCGTGGAGAGCTTCAACGGGAAGCTGCGAGACGAGTGCCTGAATGAGCACTGGTTCACGACGCTCTACGATGCCCGGGAGAAGGTCGAGGCCTGGAGGGTGGAGTACAATCGTGAGCGACCCCACCAGTCGTTACAGGACCAGACGCCGGAGGAGTTTCGACGCCGCCTTACACCGCCGATAGACCCGGTCGGACTCTCATAATGCGTGGACCAAAGATCGGGGGCAGGTCAGAATATCGATGGGACTGAGTAACGTAACACCTGCACCCCTGCCCGATTGGCTCCAAAAACTAATCGTCCATCCAGTACGGGAGTCTTCTTCTACTTTCGGAGAGGGCGAGGACGCACCTATCCCGATGGGCCAGCGCCACAACGCGCTCCTAGCTCTGGCAGGCGCCCTGCGAGCACGTGGTCTGTCGGAACAGGAGATCCTCGCCACATTGCGGGTCCGGAACGCTGAGCGGTGTGAAACGCCCCTCGATGAGCGTGAGGTCAGCCGCATTGCCCACGATATCGGCGCGAAACCGCTAGTCGCGCCGGCGATTCGCGCGCCTATTTCGCCTCTTCCGCAGTGGCCGGATCTGCCCGCCGAGGCCGCGTTCTACGGCCTGGCGGGTGCAATCGCGAGGAAAGATCGAGCCTCACACAGAGGGTGATGTCGTGGCTATCCTCTTCCACCTCATGACCTTCTTCGGCAACGAGATTGGGCGGTCCGCTCACTTCCTTGTCGAGCGAACGACCCATTACCTGAATGAGTTCGTTGTCTTCGTTGGTCCGACAGGAAAGGGCCGGAAGGGAACGGTTGCCGACCAGGTGCTATTCGTAATGGCGCAGGCCGACCCTGGTTGGGTTAGGGACAACGTTAGATCGGGAATCAGTTCAGGTGAGGGTTTGATCTATCACACGCGCGATGCCTCCCCGGCGAGAACGAAGACTGCCAAAAACGACCCCGGTGTTACCGACAAGCGTTTAATGGCAAGAGAAGGCGAGTATTCGAAGGTACTGAAGGTCATGACTCGGGATGGAAACACGACATCCGCAACACTGCGCCTGGCCGTAGATCGCCTCGTCGTGGATCAGCAGTGGCGCTGAGGGGCGGTCGATCTCGCCGATCACCCGCGCCTTCGCGCCTTGTTCGATGATCACGAAGTTGTCGATGGCGGCGGAGCGGAGGCTGACGCTCTCGGCGGGGAAGACCTCGGCCATCCAGTGCCAGCGTTCGCCGGCATGCACGAGGACGCCCTCCTCGGCGAGGAAATCGAGGAGAGGACGCAGTTCCGGACCGAAGTCTTCTCCGGCCGATGAACTCGAAGCGGCGTCGACGTCCTTCTCATCGAAGGGGAGCTCAAAGGCGGCGCACTTGAGGTGGCTAATGCGGACGAGGAGATTGTCAGGGTCGACGAGGCCCGCCTCCGGTGAGGTCTCGAAGAGGTATTCAGGGTTGGCGGCGACGTACTGGTTGAGGGGCGACGAGGACGAGACGATGCAGGCAAACGAAGCCGCGTTTCGCCGCCCGGCGCGGCCGATCTGCTGCCAGGCCGAAGCGAGCGTGCCCGGATACCCCGTCAACACCGCCGCATCCAACCCGCCGACATCCACCCCCAACTCCAGGGCATTCGTCGCCACTACGCCCCGAATACGTCCCTCGCGCAATCCGCGCTCCACCGCGCGGCGCTCGTTCGGGAGGTAGCCACTCCGGTATCCCTCGATGGCTGGCGTCTGACCCGGACCGACCGCCCTTCCAGGCTCTCGTTCCAATCCATCGCGCAGGTAGCGCAACAGCAACTCTACGCGCACGCGAGATGGCGCAAAGACAATGGTCTGCACACCGGCCAGGAGCAGCCGCAAGGCAATCTTCCTCGTCGCGCCGACGGCGCCTTCACGGACGCCGAGTTCGCGATTGACGACGGGCGGGTTGTACACGGCTACGGTCTTCGGGCCGCTGGGGGCGCCGTTGTCGTCGATCAGCGTCACGGGCGTGCGGGCGATGTTGCGCGCCAGTTCCGCCGGGTTGGCGATGGTGGCCGAGCAACAGATGAAGACGGGATCGCTCCCGTAGAACCGGCAGACCCGCCGTAAGCGACGGATGACGTTGGCGACGTGACTACCGAAGACGCCGCGGTACTGGTGCAGCTCGTCGATGACGACGTACTCCAGGTTCTCGAAGAGCTTCACCCATTTTGTGTGGTGCGGGAGGATGCCGGTGTGCAGCATGTCGGGGTTGGTGACGACGACGTGGCCTGCTTCACGCACTTTGCGGCGCGCATCGCCGGGCGTGTCGCCGTCGTAGGTGAAGGTGCGGATGTCGGCGCCTACCTCGGTGATGAGAGCATGTAGCTCCGTCATCTGGTCCTGCGCCAGGGCCTTCGTAGGGAAGAAGGTAGAGGGCGCGGGCGCTGGGGTCGGCGAGGATCGACTGGAGGACGGGCAGGTTGTAGCAGAGGGTCTTGCCGGACGCGGTCGGCGTTACGACCACGACGCTTTCGCGGCGGAGGGTGGCCTCGACCGCCTGCGCTTGGTGGGTGTAGAGGGCCTCGATCCCGCGCCGTCCGAGCGCTTCGATCAGACGGGGATCGGCCGAGGCGGGGAACGGGGCGTAGCGGGCTTCGCGGCCTTGGACTTCGTGCCAGGCGACAAAGCCCGAGTGGTCGTGGACGTTTCTGGCGAGCTCGGGATCGTTTCTGAGGGCATGCAAGGTCTGTTCAAGGGTCATCGCGCCTCCCTGCGAGCCTGGTGGCCAGAACAGATGTACGGGCCATGAGTATAGGAATAGAACACGAGTTCGTCAATCACCTCGCCCCGCGGCGACGGTGCTCACATGAACAGCCCGTCAAGAAGGAAGCATTTCAAGGCGCCGCCGTGCCTTCGGATGGCCCGTGAGCCACACCGCCATCCCGTAGCACGCCGCCGCCAGTCGGAGGTAGCCGAGCTTTTCCCTGGCGTACCCCTCGGCGTACAGACACTCGGAGAGCCCGATGTCTGTGTCCTGTTGGCTCCGCATGATGATCGCGGCGGTCTTCGCGACGTCCCACGCACCAGCGGCCGCAGCCTGCCTGTAGCGGCTCGCGTAGTTGTTGAGGTGATGGCGTGCTTCGGAGGACACAGCCGTGGTCCGGGGGAAAGCCTGCCAGAGCTTCGTGTCGGGGTGCTGCCAGCTTAGCACTTTCGGAGCATGATTTGCTCATACGCCCCGTCCACCATAGGCTCAGGGAATTGCTGAAGATAGCTGACGCGCCCATCCCCAGGGTACCGGCGATGGCACACATGACCGTAGGACGAGCGGCGCGGATCGCATTATTTCACCAGTGGTGACGCCGAATGCGGCCTTCGGCGCTTCCTGATCGCCGGAGTTACGGCGAGCATCTCATGAACTGCCCAGACGCTGAGCGGGACGGCGACGAGCAATACCAGGGCCAGCGCTCGGCGAGATAAGGCGGGAGCCGAAGCCCGGTGATTGGAGACTGGTAATTGGGGATTGGGGCGGGCGGAGAGGATACCGGGCGCAGGCGTGGGTGCTTCCCCCGCGCTGTGCTCCCGGTGCGCCTCGATCGCGCCAACGGTGGTTGTCACGGAAGCGACAGCACCCTCATGTCGGGTGGAGAGGATGCTCGATACGAGATCGGGCAAGTCGTTCGCCTTATACGCGACGTCCGCCGCGATCGCGTCAACGGCAGCCGTCATGGCGGCGCCAGGAGGCGGCGCATCCAGCGCCGTGATCCGTGCAGAGTCGGCGAGCCGCCGAAGCGTTCCCCTCGCCTCACGATGCTCATAGCCGTCTGCGCATCTTTGGCCCGCCGAGCAAGGCGCGCTATTACTGGCCTTCGCGGCGAGCCACGAGAACTGGCGAACTGTTAATCACCCAACCCATAGGCTGAAGCCACGCCAGCCAGGTCCCCAAAGGACATGTACGCGCCTGCCGACACTTATCCGAGGTGGCGGGATGAAGACGCTGATATTCCTAGTCGTGCTAACTGTAGGTTTACCGGCCGCAGCAGCGGGCGGGTGGATCCTCTTGAACAACACCAACCCCGGCCTGGTCGGAACCCCCGCGCACGCGGGCGTCGTCTCCAACGGCAAGCCCGAGGATTGCACGACCGTCGATCTCTCCGTAAAGGCGCGCTCCACGACCGAAACAGTCGTCTCCATGCAAGCAGGTCAGGTGGTGCGTGGCACCTTCGAAGTCAACGGCGGCTTCTCGAACGTGGACATCCTGATGCGAGTGATGTCGCCGAATGCGGAGCAGTTGCTGCTCTCGGAGAAGAAATCCAACTACGACTTCGTGGTTTCCGGGAAGGTCGGCGGCGACTACACCTTCATCTTCGACAACCGCTACTCGATGATCACGCCAAAGGCCATCGGCTTCTACTACTGCATCCCGCAGCACAAAGAACCGACTGGTTAGTCACATTGCGAGCGCAGCCCGCTAACGAACTCCTCGGCGATCTGCCCGGTCTCCGTCGGTGATCCTGTAGAACCGCCTTCCACATCAAAGTAGACCTGGGCCTGAATCACAATCGTCCCGCAGGCGAAGGTGACGATATGGCTGCGCTTGCCGGACGACTCCAGCGCCTTCATCGGCGGCTCCGCGGCAATCGTTCCCGCCTGCTCGATCAGAACCACCGCTGGCGCACCGTCGCCGTAGGCGTACCGCACATGACCCGCCCGGCGCCCGAACGAATCCGGCTGCTGCAGATAGTATCCCGCCTCCGCGACCACGCCTTCTGGCAGAGTCTCCGGGACGACAGGCGCGAACTGCAGCTCGCGCTCCCAATCGGGCGCGCCCTCTACCTGCTGGATCAGGACCAGTCCCTCCGGCAGATCGACGTTTGCCGCCGGCGCCGGGGCCGTCTCGGGAGCCGGTCGCTCGTTCTCATAGATATAGAGGGCGGCCCCCGCCGCCGACGCCACGAGCCCGAACGCCAACACGCTGGCGGCGAACACGCTGAGGAGACGGAAAAGGCGATGCAGCGGTGGCGAAGCTACGGTCATGCAGATACCAACGCCCGCTTGACAAGCCTGTATCAGCCTGCCACCCAACAAAGGGCGCGCTTAAAGTCAAAAACCGCGCGAATTCAGATGAGAAAGATGTTCGGCCGCCACCAGGACCGTTCCCACCGGCCGGACGGCGGGAGTGTAGCGGCGACCTCGCTTAGCCGCCTCCGCGATGTCAAGCGTCCCGCGTCGGCCGCTACGGCGGCGGCTGCGTTAGAAACTGGTCGATCGCGAGCGCCACATGCTTGGCCAGCACGATATGCGACCGGTCGTCGGCGAGTACTCGGGCGTCGTCATCGTTGCTGAGGAACAGAAACTCCAGCAGTGCCGATGGCACGACGCTCTCCCGCGTGACGACGAACTGGCAGAAGTCGCCGGAGTGATGCCGCTCGGCGTCTTCCATGATGCCGCGATCCGGCGGGAAGTAGCCGTATTCGTGCAGCGCCGCCATCATCGCCTGCTGCACGACCGCCGCCAGACGCTGATTCGCGCTGCCCTGCTCGTGCTTGCCGCAGTACCAGGTCTCCGGCCCGCTGATCGAAGTCACAGAAGCGCCATTGCCATGCAGGGCAAGAAACACGTCAGCGTCCACTGCTGCCGCCAGCTGTACGCGCCAGATCAGATCCGACGAGATGAACTGCTCGGCAAGCGGCCCTTCCGGCCCGCGTCCCGGCCCTTCTCGCGTCAAATACACGTCGTAGCCCATCCGCACCAACTCCTCGCGGATCAAGTGCGCATTACGCAGGTTCGACCCCGCCTCCAGAACGTCCGGTGTCCCGTCCGCCAGCGTATGTACCGCCCCGGGATCGCCCCGCCCATGCCCCGGATCCAGCACCACAACCCCCTTATAAAGATTGAAGATGCGGTCGGTGCGCAGCAGCGACCCGCCCGCGACATCGCTCGTCGCGCCATCAATACCCGCCGACTGCGCGTATTGCGGCACAGGATATGGGCGGGCTGTCGCGGTGGCCGCCGGGCGCGTTGGCACAGCCGGAACGGTAGCCGTCGCTGTTTCCGTAGCCGAGGGCGTGGTGGACCCTGTGCCTGGTGTCGACGCTGTCGTCGTGGGAGAGCCCGTGCTAGGTGTGCCGCGGGGTGCCGTTACCGTGGGAGTGAAAGCGCCCGGCGTCCCCACCGGACTCACCGTGCGCGCGGCTGGGCCGACGGTGCGGGCGAGGGCCGTCGACGACCCGGCCAGCGCAGCCGTACCACCGCTGGGGTTAGCCTCCGCCTCGGTACCGGACATCGCATACCAACCAGCAGCCGCGGTTAGCAGCGTCCAGCCGGCCATCACCATCAGCAGCGCAGATCTCGCGCGAGGACTCATCGAACCTACGCCGCCCTTCGTTGTCGCAAGGCCGCAGCCGTGGTCGAAAGCTGCTCCAATAGGTCGTCCATTTCGACGGCATCAACTTCCATATTGTTGAGGACACGTGGTCGCGTCCGTTCTACATAGTTCTCCCGGAACACATCCAGCGTTTCGTCAGCCTGTACGTTGAAGCGGCGCGGGGCCGCGGGCTTTCGCTCACGCGCAGATTGGGCATCCGCTTCCGCTTGGCGCGCCAGCTCTTTGAGAAACCCAATGTCCTCATCGTCTTCGTCGATCTCATCAACGGACATCTGCGCCGCCAGGCGCTGATTCTCCGGTGGGCGCGCCGACGTGGGAACTCGAAGCCACGTCTCGTCTCCCTTCTGTCTGCGATTCTCTGGTTCGACAATATCCATCTGCCCTCCGTGCTAGCTCGTGGGAACCCCTGCCGTCGTAAATCCGGTATCGCCGGCGACGCTTTGGAAGAGTCCCTGCACCATCCACGGGATAACCATCAGCGCCAGCCCGGAGATCAGCAGCATGATCGCCGCATAGAGCCACACCTTGTGGTGGTGCCCTCCGCTGGCCGCGTGCGGCGCCCACGTATCGACAAGCGTCAGCACGATGGTCACCGCAAGCGTGAATCCATGAATGAACGCCACGTTCGGGGCCGCAAACGTCAACACCGACGTGACGTCCGTCCCCCCGGTAAGCGCCGGATCCGCCGTCGCCGCGGCCGCGTTCTGCACCTCCGTCATTTGCCCTGCGAATACGACGATCACCTCGGACACGAAGAGTAGAACACCCAGCAGCACCGCATGTAGGGGCACCATCAGCATCATGAAGGTCTGCGACACCAGCTTCCGGCTCTCACGAAGAAGTGAAATCTTCAAAGCGAACAGGGAGGACAGATAACCGATGCTGTCCGGCTCTCCTCCAACCTTCATCGTGTCCCAAAACGTGCTCACCGAACGGTCGACCATCTCGCTGCCGGTCTCCGCCACGAACCGCGTCCAACAGAGATCGGGCCGGATGCCGCTGCGCAGCCGGACGTGCAAGCGGCTCACACCCTGTTCCAGGGAGCCAAGCGAACGCTTGTTTAGGCGAGACAACCCATCAGTCACGGTCGTGCCGATAGCGCCGACGATCGACCCCAGAGCGCGGAGAAAGGTCGACATGTCCTTGTCGTACCGATCGACCTTCTTGTCGTCGACAAACGCCATCGCCCCGACCGGCGCCATCGCTACCGCCGCTGCAATCATCCCGGCGCCGGGACTAAAGACGAGAGCCGTGCCGATACCCAGCAGCGCCGATACCGGAAGCAGGTGTTTCGCCATCAGCAAGAGTTGATCCTGTGTCGGTGATTTCTCCCGCAGCTTATGTGTCTTTGGTTCGACGGGCGAAGAGCGATAGATGATCCAGCCACCCGTCGTCGAGATTCCGATCATGACGACCGCCAACGCCATGATGAAGATCGTCCCGACGCTATAGATCATCATCGAAACCATCGAGACCACGACGATTAGCGTCACCGACACCATCAAGGCTACGAACGAGTCCGTCCACTTCTGCAGCGTGGCCAGATCCCGCTCGTACTTGCGTCCGTACGTCTCCAGCTGGACTTCCGTCTCCCGCGCCAGAAAGGTCACTTCTGGCTCGCCCGACGCCAACGATGCTGAAAACCGCAGCAGCAAGCTCTCGATCATCTCGTTATCCGTCGCGTCAGCCACCAGCTGGCAGGCGCGCGCGTAGTCGTAGTTCAACTTCTGGGCGACCAGATGGATGCGGTGAAAGTAGCCCGACGTACTGTAGCCAAGCTCGGCGGTCTTCTGAAACAGCTGCTCGCGGCCGACGTTGGCCGTGGCCAGTGCCGACATGTACGTCAGCTGCGTGATCAGGTCGAACTCGGTCGCCGCCGGGCGAAACATCGATGTCGGACGCTGCCAGTTGGCCGCGTCTTCCATGTTTTCGCTCCGCTGAGGTTTCTTGGCGCCCCCCGGCAGGATCCGTCCCAGGACTGCAAGTCCGGCCATTACGGCGGCCCCGCGAACAGCGCCTGCGTGGTCACGCCGTGTTCGGAGGCGATCACCACCTTGTTCGTCGTGCCAACGCCGACCACCGGGTTCACCCGCACCAGGATCTCCATCGTCTCGCCTGGATTCAGGATGCCTGGCTCGAACACATCGCTCGTGAAGACCCCAGTCGTCCAAGTATCAGAAGCCAGAGCGCCCGGGATAACATGCGCGATCCACTTGTCGTGGCGGATGGCGCCCTCGTCGAAGTACTGCACCACCACGTCCATCCGCGAGAAGTCACCGATCAACGTCTGGCCGTCGTTCCGCACCGTGACGGTGACGTTTGCACCCGTACCATCAATCGCCGTACCCGTAACAACGAGTTCGGTGCCGATCCGCTCCAGGTTTCGCACCTCGGACACCTTCAGCGATTGCCCGACGTTATCCATCCCGATAAAGCCTCCTCGGCCAACGAGCACGGTCGCGAACATCAAAATGGCGGCGATAAACAGGGCGGGGATCCCGCTTTCCATGGCGTCCCTATACCGTCAGATACTTCGAGTCCAGCGTCCCGTTCGGCGTGACGACCTTCAGGTAATAGGTCGTCCCGGTCGTCAGGTTGGCGGTCGACTTGATCGTGACTCGCAGCGTGGATGTCGGCGACCAGTCGGTAGAGTTCTCGAGCGTCTCGTACCAGCACGGTGCCACGCAGCTCGCGTCGGTACCGTATGGCACGCGCAAGAAGTCCCCCGACGGTCCGAAGAAGATATCGATGCGATCGAGCGGGGCGATCTTAGCAGCACCCACGTTCTTCACCCAAACGTTCGCCTGTGGGACGCCGTTCGCTCCTGTCGCATGCACAATCTCAATCTGACTGGCGATGCGATCCTGCACCACGCTGGACGACGCCAACAGCGAACCCGTCGTCTTGCTGACGGCAGGTAGTACCGCATTAATCACGGCGACGATGGCCACGATCGCGGCGATGGTAAGCAGAACCGTAGTTATTGCCTTGTCGATGACGCCACTCCCTCAGCGCGTCCCCAAGTGAGACGCTCCTTGCCTAATAGATCGAACGCGGGCCGAATTCCGGTTCGCCCTGCAACAACGCATCAAGCTGGCGTAGCAGCACCGTCACCTCCATCGGCGACACGACCTCGGTTGGCTCCTCGATCTCGAGGTCGCCCACACCGCCCAACGCCTGACGCGCCTCGGAGGTCAGGTAGCCCGAGACCTCGCACAGATCGAGCAGCAGGGCGAGCCGCTTCGCGCCCAAACGACCGATCGCTTCCTCGACCCAGGCGGCCAGGCTCGCGACCGTCAGCAGACTCCACCGCGTCTGCTTCGGCGGCGACGCGATCTGGCGCGGTGTAGGTGTAGGGCGCGCTGTTTCCTGCCTTTGCTGGATAGGTGCCTCAACCATCGGGGGCTCCTCGTATGTCTGGGCAGCGGGATGCAGTGGCTGCGGGTCCGGCGCCTTCTGATGCTGCGTTGGCTCGGCATGGGCAGGAGTGCCAGCGGGCGGAGATGATTCTGGCTTTGGCATGACGATCTCAACGCGCGTCGGTTCCGCTGCCATCGACGGCACAATCTGGATCGATCGAGGCGCGCGTTGCGACCCACCCTCCTCGAACGGATTGTCCTGAGTGAGGATCGCGCTGCGAATCTCGGTGAGGACCTGCTTGACCTCTCCCTTGATGATCCGCATCTCGTCTTCGAGCCCAGCAATCTTGCTGCTGAGAGCGGCGGTGCTCTCCACCACGGACGCCTGCCTTTCGTTTCATGCCGCCTTGTGCCGCGGCCGCCGGTTGTTCGCGACTGCGCGCCTAGTCGAGTTTCACGACCGTCTCGGCAATAGAGCCGGGCAGCGTCCGCTGGATCACCAGGTACGCGCCAGATGCTGGCTGCACCGTGAGTCTAAAAGTGTCGTTTACGTTGAGATCGATCCCCGCCACCGCGTCGACTCCGGTGAGCGTGATTTTGAACAGTTCGCCGGGCTCCAGGAGATTGTCCGCGTCGCCGGTGATCACCGTCGTGGTATAGGTCATGGAATCGACGGATACCGAGGTGTCCGAGAAGCTCACTGAGGTTTTGTTGTTCGTCGCAGCGGGATCCCAGTTAACGGAGGAACCGCCAGCTGCGAGTGTGACGTCAAAGGCGATGGTCGTGATCTCAGTCCCGTTCGAGGTCGCGATCACGCTCCCCGACAGGCCCATGCTCCCGCGCGTCTTCGACAAGCCCGCCAGGACGGTTTCCTTGCTGCGCTCGGCGCTGAAGAGGCCGGTACTGAGGACGACGAAGGCGAACACGGCGGCGACCACGACGAACGCGATCAAAATGATCGCGGTCTCGAGTCCCGTAATGCCTTGCTCCCTCGAGAGAAGCTGTCGCACATCCTTGCGCTGAAGCATCCTGCCTCCCTGCGTCTACATTCCTGTATCTTGTGGAGACGTGGCCTGGAGTATCCGTTCTCCAGGCCACGCTCCGGACTTCCCTGCTTTTAGTTCAGTTCGATGATGGTTTCCGCGATGGACGGCGGCATGGTCCGCTGAATGACCATGTACGAGCCCGTCGGGGGCTGCACCTCCAACGTGAACGTGTCGTTCGCGTTGATGTCGACACCCGCAACGGCGTTGATCGCCGTCAGGTTGATCTCGAACAGCTCTCCGGGCTCCAACAGGTTGTCGGTGTCGCCCGTGATCACCGTCGTGGTGTACGTCAAGTCGTCCACCGAGACCGCGTTGTCGACGAACGAAACGACCGTCTGGTTGACCGTAGCGGCCGGATCCCAGTTGACGGCGGAACCACCAGCAGCCAGAGTCACATCAAAGGCGAGGTTCGTCACCTCGGTCGTGTTCGACGTGGCGACAACGCCACCGGAAAGCTGCATCGTGCCACGGGTCTTCTCGAGACCCGCGTACACTGTCTCCTTGCTCCGCTCGGAGCTGAACAGACCGGTGCTGAGCACGACGAAAGCAAAGACCGCGGCCACAACGACGAACGCAATCAGGATGATGGCCGTCTCAAGTCCCGTGATACCGCGCTGCTCGCCCAATCGGCGAATGAAGTTCTTGATTCGAGTCATTCGTACTGTCTCCCTCTTGAATAGGAATTGGCAATGCTCCCTTCCGGAGCCTTCCTCCGAACGTGTGTTGCTCGCGTTGCCACCTCCTTCGACGATGCTCACCTGGCACCTTTTCGGACCGCGCTTGATGGGCGCCGCAGGTGCAGCCTGCACCCTTCGCGTTCCGATCAGTCGCTTTGAGTAAAGAGTCGTGATATCGATGCAACCAGCGTATGGGGGTAACGCTGATTTTGTCCTGGGTGCAGCCACCTAATCGGGCGCTACGCCGCTTCGGATTCACTCCCGTCCGCGTTCTCAACGCTGGTACTTTCCGGGCCGGTCCCGGCATCATCGTTCGCAACATCAACGTCAGCCGGCGCGCCCTCGAACGTCACAACGACCTCCGTGGCGTCGTCCGCGTGCACAAACGTGAACGACCCACCGTGCGCCTCCACAGAGAGCGCGTGGGCCTCAAACACCGCCTCATCCAGTCGCCCGCCGTCGCCATGCCCCTTCACGGCTAACCACAGCGTCGAAGGCGTGTGCCGAAGACTGATGACGCAGCCCTCCAAGCCCGCGTCTCCGAACTCCCGAAGCGCGTCCAGTACCAGCCGGTGTAAGAGCAGGCGCCGCGGCGTGCCAATCGCGCGCGTGCTGTCCTCATCGACGCTGTCCGCTCCGGCATCAGCATCGATCTCCACCTCCATCACGTCGGCGATATCCTTGCGCAGCGCCCGCAGCGCGGCAGGAAGTCCCAGCCGGATCAAGTCCGGATACAACTCCTGGTTCAGGCCCCGCAGCTCATGTTCATTCAGCTGGTCGAGATCGTAGGCGGCGCGTTCGAGCATCGTCCGCGCCAGTACCGGATCCTCTTCCTGCAGCTCGACGGCCTCTTCGACACGCGATGAGGCCACAAGCAAGCGTGCCTGGACGGAATCGCGGATACGGAGTGCCAGGCGCGCGTTGCGGGATTCGTACGCCGCGATCAGCGTGCGCGCATCGACGTTGGGAGCGGGTTCCGCAGGTTCCTGTGGCAGGCTCTCCTCAGCGATGACTCCCGGTTCCGCGACGATTGCTGCCACCGGCGGCCCTTCTATCCCTGCCTCCAGCGGGGCCACCGTTCGCTTCGCCGCGATCAGCGCGGCCCCAGCCGCGATCAACACCACCATCGCGACGAGCCGTAGGTGACTGGACGCCGAAGAAACGCCCAGCACCGTTGCCGCCGGCAGGCACGACGCGACGTTCCATCCGTGGTCAATCTGCGTGTTCGCGGCGATCGCGCTCAGCCCACATATGGAGTCCACGCCGCCGACCTGCGCCCGAATCGTCCCGCCCGCGAACTCGCGCCCCCGCCATGGCGTCCCCAGAGACTCCAGCTGCGCCCCCGCCGCCAGGAGGCCTTCTCGGCTGATAATGACGTTGCTGCCGCCATCGATCGTCGCCGCCAGGGTCGAGCGCCACAAGCGCGCGGGGTCAGCCCGGGCCAACAACACCCCCCACTTGGCGCCGGAAGCATCCACAAGGATGGATGCGTAGTCTACGTAGCCGGGCTTGCCGGCAGCCTCGAGGACGATGTCCGAGTTGGCGTTGCCCTGGTTCGCTCGCACGGTAGAAAATGCTTCACTCGCTGGCGCGTTCAGTAACGTTCCGTCCGTCGCCGCGATGACCCGCCCGTCGAGACCGACCACCACCAGCCCGTCGAACCGATTCGTATTCAACTCCAACATCCGGCGCAACGCCGCGGTCCGGATATCCGAGGGCGTTGCCAGGTTGTGGATCTCCGGCTCGCCAGCGACCCGGAGCAACTGGATGTATCCCCCGAAAGCGTCGCCCGTCGCCAGCAAGCCACTGTGGCTTCCGAACGAGGCGGCCTCGTCAGCTGCTCGATGGCGGACTGAGGATTGGTGCGTCCTATCGAGCGTGAAGCTGACAAGCAAGATCCCAACCGCGGCCGCGATCACCAGCGGCGCCCCCGCGAGGACAGCTTGACGGCATGCACGAGCGGGCGCGGCGGCGCGCATCCGCATATCGCCGCTCGGCAGCGCCCAGTGGATGCGGACCTTGTGCAACGATGGCAACCGAGCGTTTCTTACAAATCGCATGTTCAGACTGGAATTGTCGCCTCAAGACCCCCTCCTGCGTCACTCGCAAAGTTCCCTATTCACGCGCCGTCCCTCAGGGAAGACGCGTAAGGGTCGCCCCGCATCTCGCACGCTCGGCTCCCTAGGCACCTGGCGCAAGTTCTTCCGCGTTGGGACAAGAGTAGGGTGCATACCCCTATTCGGCGCCAAGTCGGAACCGACAACAACCACAGAGGCCATACCCATGCAAGGCCTCTATGCGGTTGGATGGCGCTCGCACGGCGTCGGCCCAAAGCGCGGAACACGGAGAACCATGTCTGCCCCTGGAGCAAATCGTCTATCAACCGTGGATCCGTCCGCCGACCGGCGGATCATTTCGACTGGCAGCATCGAGATCGACAAGAAGATGGGTGGAGGCATCCCCGAGGGCTCACTCATTCTCATCGAGGGCCAGTCCAACGCCGGCAAGAGCGTCGTCACGCAGCAACTGCTGAACGGCGCCCTGAACAGCGGGTTCAGGTGTGTTCTCTACACGACCGAGAACACGCCCCAGTCATTGTTCCGCCAAATGGCCAGTCTCGATCTGGACGTCACAGACTTCTTCCTCCTCGGTGCGCTGAATGTCTACCGCGCGCCCGCGGCTATGGATCCTGATATGGCCATCACGGTCTTCGACGAGATGCTCGATCACCTCGCCTCGCTGGAGGGCCGGTTTGATGTCGTCTTCATCGACTCGCTCACCTCGTTCGTATCTCAGGTACCAGAGCTCCAGACGCTCAGGTTTCTTACCCGCGTGAAGGAATACTGCGACCGCCGAATGACCATTTTCTTCACCATCCACTCGTATGCATTCGAGGAGTCCATGTTCATCCGAATGCGCTCGCTATGCGATGCCCACCTGAAACTCCGGGTCCAGGAGATGGGAGACCAACTCATGAAGGTTCTCGAGGTTGCCAAGGTCCGCGGCGCCGAAAAAGGCACGGGCAATATCGTCAACTTTGACGTAGAGCCAGGCCTGGGCATGCGGATTATCCCGGTGACGAGCGCGAAGGCCTAACCGCATGACACAATCACCGGCCGTCCACGGTAACGAGGCGCAGTGCCCCATTCACAATCTGCTCTCGCCAGAACTGCGAGAGCAGGCGGACGAGTCGCCGCACTTGATGAACTATCTGCACAACGCCCCCCTGGCCGAACACGGCGTGCCGGACTTCTTCGCTGAAGCCTCACGCAAGCTGGGGGATATCAAAGACCCGAACCTCATCTACCCCGTAGGCAACGGTCTCTTCGTCCACATCTATCCGGACCACGAAGATGCCCGCAACTTCTATGTCGCCATCGAACCCGGCGGCGACCGCACGGTAGATCTCCTGGAAGATGTTGAGATTCGCCTACTGGACTTCGTCGAGTTGCTGGCTGACGCGGAAACCCCCGAAGCGAAGACCGAAGTCCTGCTGAAGGCCATCGACGACAGCTGCGACATCTCCGACCGCCACGCTTCGCCGAAACCGGTCGTGAAGGACGGAGAAGCCGGCTTCCTGAAGCTCCCCTTTGCCGGCAAGGGCAGTTCGTCGTCAGGCAAGATACGAATGACGCAGGCTGAAACAAACAGCCTCAAATACCGCGTGATCCGCGACAAGATCGGGATGGGCGTATTGGAGCCGCTCATCTCCGATCCATGGATCGAAGACATCAGCTGCAGTGGTATCGGCTGCGTCTACATCGAGCACAAGATTTTCGGCGGCCTCAAGAGCAATATCGAGTTCCACGACCACGAGGAGATCGACGACTTCGTGCTCAAACTGGCGGAGAAAATCAAAAAGCCGGTCACCTTCCGGAACCCGATCGTGGACGCGACTCTGCCTGATGGCTCTCGTATCAACATCGTCTATGGCGGCGACGTCTCCAAGAACGGCTCCAACTTCACCATCCGCAAGTTCATGGGCATCCCGCTGAGCATCATGGACATCTGCAACTCCGGCGCCATGACCTGGCAGATGGCCGGATACATGTCCCTCATCGTCGAGGCCGGCATGAATTTCTTCGTTTCCGGCGAAACCGCTTCCGGCAAGACCACCCTCATGAACGCCCTCATGGTCTTCATCCCCGCCCACGCCAAGATCGTCAGCATTGAGGACACCCCCGAAGTCCAGGTACCACACCCGAACTGGACGCGCGAGGTCGTCCGCGGCAGCATGAGCCAGGGCGGCGGAAGCGTCGACATGTTCAGCTTGCTCAAGGCTGCTCTTCGCCAACGCCCCAACGAGATCATCATCGGTGAGATCCGTGGTGAGGAAGGCAACATCGCCTTTCAGGCGATGATGACGGGCCACGCCGTATGCGCCACCTTCCACGCCTCCACCGTCGAAAAGTTGATCCAGCGTGTGACCGGTCCGCCGATCAGCGTGCCCAAGACCTACGTCGACAACCTCAACTGCGTCGTCATCTGTAGCGCCGTGCGCCTTCCAAACGGCAAGCACGGCCGCCGCATCCTCAGCATCTCCGAAATCATCTCCTATGACCCCGTCAACAACTCGTTCTCATTCGTCGAGATTTTTCGCTGGAACCCCATCACGGATGTGTTCGAGTTCACCGGCTTCATGAACAGCTACCTGCTGGAGCAGCGAATCGCCCCCACCCGGGGTATCACCGAGAGGAACCGCAAGCAGATCTATCAGGAAGTGGATCGCCGCGCCGCGCTTCTCCAAAAGCTGGGCGAGCAGGGCATCACCAACTTCTATGAGCTCTACCGCCTCCTCTCGAAGGCCTCCCGCCAAGGCCTGTTCTAGCAAGTGACGTTAGCAGGGGCTGAAATACTCCGCCTTTCTCGCAGCGCGGGCTTTCAGCCCGCGTGGTGCACCTTCAAAGAGCTACCTGGTCCAACCGGCGATCACACAATCGCAGGCTCTTTCAGCACCCTGTTAGACGCTTGCCACCATCGTGGGCGCGTTGCCAGCCAGTCCCTACGAATCAAGAAATACCGAATGTGCGTACTCATACGTCGGTTTCAGGCCGGTCTCCTCGTCACCTGCCACGCCAGAATCCAACCGTCCAGCCGGGTCTGGGAATCCATGTATCCACGTGGAACTGCGCACCCCTAAGGGTTCACCCTCATCACGCCGATACTACTCCATGACCCGGAAGTGGTTTTCCGTGGAGGTTCCCGGCAACGCCAAGAGCGGTGCGGGTTCCCATCTGGGAGGTTCGATGCTATGGGGCTCTTGAAGAAGGAAAAGTCAGCCGTCGCGATTTTGGACGAGACCCTAGCAGAAGAAGTCGCCGCTCCCCCTGTCGCTGAAGCGCCGGATGCTGATGACGACGGAATCGACGACAGCGCCACCCTGGACGCTCTCACCGCCGTTGCTTCTCCGGATGAAGAAGACGCCGCGGCCAGCGATACGGATTCGCTGCTCAGCATGTTCGGCGAGGTGGGCATCGAGACGGTCGATCGATCCGCGCTGCTTGCCATCACGCCAGATGTAGAGATGGACGACCTCGTGACCGAGCTCGGCCTCGTCGCCGCCGCGTTGGGCATTGTCCAAGGCCAGCATCTCGCTTCCGAACCCCAATACGGAGAACTGGCCGCCTAAGCGGGTGGGGCAAAGCCCTCCTAGTACTTATGTCCTGCGACTGCGCGGCGCCCGCCGGCCGCGCCGTCTAAGGCGCAGGCCTTCGGCCAGGTAAGACCGGACCGCCGGGAGAAGCTCGCCCTCACGGCGGCGGCGGCGCTTGTCGACGTCGCAGGCGAAGATCCTGCGCACGCAGGACACAAACGCGGGTTCATGGTGTGACCGCAACCTACCGGAGGAACTCGGCTCTTAGCCCCGGCGACGCCGCTTGTCGAAGCGATCGATCAGCACCACTTCCTTGTTGCCGTTGTACACGGCCAGCGTGAAGAACCAGCCCGCGACCCCAAACATCAGCGCCGCCAGAAAGAACACCCAGCGCCACCAAGCGATGCTCCTCCCCGCACTACCGGCGCTAGGCAGCCCATCGGCCCGCCCCGTTTGTGACGGGTCCACACCAAGTGAAGACTGGGGCGGCTGGCCTTGATTCGAGTTCTCCAACACCGTAATGCGCGGCGTCGCGCTGGGCCCCGCCGCCGTGGTGTTCGTGGCTGCCGGCGTAGCCGTCGCGGTCGCGGCAGGCGTCGGGCTGGACGTCGCAACCGGCGTGTCGGTTGCCACGCCCGGCGTACTGGTCGCCGCTGGGACGGGCGTGTTCGTCGCGATCATCACGGGTGTATTCGTCGGCGTCGGCGTCACCGTGGGCGTATCCGTCGGCCCCGGCGTCGGCGTGTCCTGGCCGACCAGCAACGTCGCCACCGTCCCGTTGGCCGTGTACGGTGTGCCCGCGTCGTCAACAATCTGCAGGGTCTGCCAGGCGAAGTTCGCGCTTCCGTCACCGATCGCGATGAACTGGGCCGTGGCCACAGTGCCGCTTCCCGTCGCCATCTGGCCGGCCGGAAGGACGTACTGGTAGGTGATCGTGCCCCCGGACGCGATGTTCTGCAGCATCGTGCCCGGCGCGCTTGAGGGCGGAAACGGTCCCTGGAGCAACTGCACGCCCGGAATGCCTCCGTGCGCGTCCACGACCTGCACCACCGCCGGGTCGTACGACAGCACGAAGTGCACTTCGTGAACATCCTGCCCCCCGCCGAGGATGATCGTGATCGCGATCGCATCACCCTGATCGAGGTAGATGTTGGAAGGACTCATCGAGAACACACCCGCGGGCGCCGCCTCGGCCGGACGTGGCGTCATCAACGCGCCGGCGATCAGACACAGCAAGGCCACCGCGAGCAATGCTACGGCGGCCTTGCGAGAACTCTTGTCGGACGTTCTACACATGATGTCTCTCTCCTCATCGTCGGGGCGTCCACACTGGTCCTGACAGGGTGGCTCCACCCAGAGGCGCCTCTCGGCGCGCACAGTTCAGGGAAACCCCTAATGGGCTCATCGCGACGCACGCACGATGTTCCTCTGTGCTGGATGCCACCCGACTACGTACATTCAGGTTCGCGCCCGCTGCGATCACGCCGGCGCATGTCGGCAGCAGACTGATCCGCCTCACCACGTCTGCCGCCGTCGTTTGCGCCGCTTTTCTCGGCGCCGCCTGGTTTGGCGCGACGCCGCCGTTCGAAGGACGCGCCACCGACCCCTACAGCGAGCGCGCTGTCCTCAAGGCGCTGCCATTCGATGCACCCCTCCCATACGACATGTCCCTCGTCACCGCCGGCCGCGGCGAAGATCTCCCATACCAACTCCAGTGGACGTCGAGCCTCCCCGCGGCTGAGATCGCCGCGCAGTTCCGCGAGCACCTGGCTGGCAGCCCAAAGTGGCGCCTCACCCAGGAACCGCCGACCACCGACGAGTTCGTGACCACTGTGGCGCGCATGGGCGCCGACGGCTACATGACCCACTTCGCTCGCATCGCGATTTCACGCGAAGCTGGACAGACCATCGTCTCGTTCAACTTCACCCCGATTCCTACGGCCCTCGCCCCGGGTTAGCAGCGGCGGCGGACGCTTCCTACGGGGGTTCCCCGATCATTTCGCCCGCTTCCCCGACCGACCGTTACAACAGGTGGAGCGACGCCAGGGAAGGTCACACATGCTCGCGATTCACGCTGCGCCGGCCTGGCCAATATCGAGACAACGCGGCACCGCATGGTTGGCCGCCGTCGCTCCGTTCGGCCTCCTGGCGTTCGTCGGACTCGAGCTTGCACTGCTCACGGCGTTTCTCGGGGACACCGTCAATTCATTCCTCCACGGCCCTACCGCCGACTTTCACAATCTCTACGAGGTCGCGCACAACCGCGAGCTGCCCGGCCTCTATAGCCCGTTCCTCGTCGTCCTGCTGTACCCGATCGCGCTCCTGCCGGAGATGGCCGCCTACCGCGTGTTCTTCGCCCTCAACGTTGGATGCGTCATCGGCATCGCCCTCATGATGCCGACCGCCGTTCGCTCGTTCGAAGCCCGCACGGCGTTGGCGCTGGCGCCGCTTGCCCTCCCACAGTTGCACTGGGCACTGCGCCTCGGGCACCTGACACCGGCGATCTGCTTCATCGCTCTCTTGGCGCTGGTGACACTGCACCGTCGGCCGGTTCGCGGCGTGATCATGCTCGCGCTACTCTCGATCAAGCCGCAATACCTCATCGCCCCGATGGCGTACCTCGTCTGGAAGCGCTACTTCCGCCTGGCCGCGATCGTCGTCGGAGCAAGCGCTCTGCTCGCGGCCGCTGGATTCGCGCTCATCGGTCCCTCCTCGATCGGGCAGTTCGTCTCGTACTACCTGGACTGGGGGCCAAACAGTGCTGACAACCTGCTACCCGTCCAGCAGTCGTGGATGGTGTCGTGGCCGGGCTTCCAAATTTCGCTTGGAAACGAAGCGCACCCGCTGATCACCATCGACCTCATCCTGCTGTCGCTCGCCGTCGCGCTCTTCGCGTGGACGCGCGCCGATGCTGCTTCAAGCGCGGCTGTAACCGGATTGATGCTCATCCCCCTGACCCCCTATGCCCAGTTCTACGATGGCGCGCTAGTGCTCGTTGGCATCGCGCTCCTCCTTCGTACCCACCTCTCCAACACCCTGAAAGCGGCGCTCTGCATCGGCCTCTACGGCGCCGCGCTCGCCACCCAGGCCAACGTCGACTTTCCCACGAAGGATCTGCTGGCGGCGGCGCATACCGATGGCGTGTTCTGGCTCGCCCCGGCCCTCGTGGCTGCTGCCACCGTGCTGGCCGTCGCCGGAGTCCACCGCACCACGCCCGAAGGAGCTGCCTGATGGCCATCCGCGCACCCTTTGGCGAGCATCTCGTGGACGTCTCAGTGGTGAGCTGGAACTCCTGGGGCCACCTGCAACAGAACCTGCCCGCCCTGATCGACCAGGACTATCCGTCCTACCGCGTCGTCGTCGTCGACAACGACTCCACCGACGAGACCGTCGAACACGTCGAAGCCGAGTTCCCCGACGTTGACATCGTCCGCTGCGAGCGCAATGGAGGCTACGGCGCCGCCAATAACCTCGGTTTCGCCCGATCGCACAGCAAGTACGTCGCTGTCCTCAACCCCGATGCCCACCCGGAACGCGGCTGGCTCCGCTCGCTCGTCCGCGCCCTGGAACAACATCCAGAAGCCGCTCTTGCAACCTCAAAAGTGCTCCTCGCCTCCGACCCCGGACGCGTGAACGCTTGCGGCAACACGGTCCACGTCTCGGGCATCGCCTTTTGCGCCGGCCTCAACGATGACCAGCACCAGTACGTTCGCGCAGGATCCGTCACTGCTGTCTCCGGTGCCGCCTTCATCGCCCGGCGCGACGCCCTCGAACAGATCGGCGGCTTCGACGAGCGCTTCTTCATGTACATGGAAGACACCGAGCTGTCGTTGCGAGCCCGCCTCGCTGGTTGGGATGTCATCCTCGCCCCGCGATCGCGCGTCGTCCACGACTACGAGCTCAATATTCCCGCGTCGAAGTTCTACTACCTGGAGCGCAACCGCTTCCTCATGCTCGCAAACATCTTCCGCGTCCGAACTCTGTTAGCGCTGGCCCCGGCGATATTCGTCGCCGAAGCAGGAGTGTGGTGGTACGCCCTCCGCACCGGGCGCGGGCTACCAAAGGCCAAGGCAGCTTCGTACGGCGCCGTCCTTCGCGGCCTCCCCGCCATCCGCCGCCAACGCCGTCGTGTCCAGGCCATGCGCCGCGTGCCAGACCGCTCCCTGCTTGCCCTGTTCAGCCCGAACCTCCCCACCGGCGTCGATCAAACATACGGGCTGACACGCATGGCCAACCTCTTCTTCAGGGGCTACAACACGTTGTTGAAGCGGATTGTCCGCTGGTAAGCACACCGCCGGCGAAAGGATTCGCAGTGGCCACCATCACCCTCCCGCCGCCAAGCGCTACCGCCCGCCCGGCCCCGCCGCCGCCCGACGCGGACGCGAACGCCGCGCGATACTGGGAGCGCCTTCGCGAACCTGCCTCCCTCATGGCGCGCGACCTCCATCTCGCCCACAGCACGCCACGCCGCCGGCCCGTTCTCGATGTCGGCTGCGGTAGAGGCGCCTTCGTGCGCGCCTGCCTCGATAGCGGCATCGACGCTCTCGGCATCGAAGCCTTCAGCGCCTCATCCCGGCTCGCCGCCCGCTCTGGCGCGCCCGTTCTCCAGGGTGCGGGTGAGTCCCTGCCGATCGCCACCGGCGCGTTCGACATCGTCCGTCTCAAGGAAGTGCTCGAACACGTCCAGCAACCTTTGTCGCTGGCGAAGGAAATGCGGCGCGCTCTACGCCCCAACGGCGTCTTCCTCGCCTACGTCCCGACGCAATGGTCCCAGCTCTATCCCTTCCCCGCCAACTTCTACGACGACTACACGCACGTTCGGCCCTTCAGCCGAGTCGGACTGCAACGGCTGCTTGAGGACGCCGGCTTCACCGACATCCGGATCGAGGGATACACGCCGCCCTTGCGCGCCTGGCAGCAGCCGATCGGCGCCATCGCTTCGCGGATCCTCCCGTTCCTCTGGCGCGCCGTCGCTGCCAATGGAGGCACATATGCGTAAGAACACCCGCGCCCTGATCGAAGTCGTCGCCCAGCATCTCAACCTTCCAGAACCGATCGTCGAGTTCGGCTCGTTCCAGGTCACCCCGGGAACGATGTCCGACCTCCGCCCCGTCTTCGGCGCCAAGCAGTACATCGGCACCGATATCCGGCCCGGTCCCGGCGTCGATCGCGTGGAGAACCTCGAGCATCTTGCGTTCGCCGATGCCTCTGTCGGCACCGCCATCCTCCTCGACACCCTCGAGCATGTCGAGGATCCGCCCCGCGCCATGGCCGAGGTCTATCGCGTGCTGCGCCCGGGTGGCGTCGCCATCGCCACTTCGGTCATGGATCTCTTCATCCACAACGAGCCCGACTACTGGCGCTTCACGCCGGCTGCCTTCAAGTATCTCTTCCGCCCCTTCGCCGAGACGCTCGTCGCCTACCACGGCAATCCCGAGAAGCCGCATACCGTGTTTGCCGTCGGCGTACGCGAACCCACAGTCCCCTGCACCACCCTGTTCGCGAACATCGAGCAGGCCTACCGGCGAGCGAACAAGACCTGGTACTGGCGCGTCGCCCAGCCCTACTACGCCGCCCGCGACCTTCTCAGCATCGCCCGCCGTAACAACGCCATGGGATTCGAGGTCGTCGATGGCGCCTAAACCCGGCGGAATCGGCCGCCTCGCCCTGCGCGCCGCTTCTGCCACACAGCGCTGCATCCACCGCTTCGGCGCGTTCGGCGAAGGCTCGCTCGTCCGCCCGCCCTACACCATCGTCTCTGCAAGCCACATTCACATCGGCGCCCGCACGACCATCGGTCCGAACGCCCTGCTCTCCGTCGTCACCGAGCACCTCGGCCAACGCTTCACGCCGCGCTTTCAGATTGGAGACGACTGCAGCATCGGCCAGAACTTCGTCGTGGGCTGCATCGATGAGGTAACCATCGGCAACAAGGTACTCATCTCCAGCAACGTCTTCCTCGGCGACACCATTCACGGCTACAAAGACGTTTCGAGGCCCGTCATCGATCAGCCGCTGTTAAAGCGCGGCGCCGTGCGAGTCGAGAATGGCGCCTTCATCGGGATCAACGCCATCATCCTCCCCGGCGTCCGCATCGGCCGTAACGCCGTCGTCGGCGCCGGAGCCGTCGTTACGGCCGACGTCCCCGACTACACGGTCGTCGCCGGCAACCCCGCCCGCATCCTCCGCAAGTACGATCCCGCGGGGAACGCCTGGATCCGCCCAGATGAAGGGTCACCGCGTGACGCAGAGAGCGCCGCTGCCGCCTGATCCCCTGCCATGTCATACCGAGCCCGGCGAGGGAATCTTGCCCCGCACTCACCTCGAAGCGGCTCAACAGCCACAAACTCCAGCGTGGCCCCTGCTCGACCCTTCTTACGTACTCGCCTACGCCCCTCGGCGTTTACCGCATTGGCCCAACTTCGTGGTTCACCACCACTCGCGATGCACCACGTCCTCCAGCGGCCGCCGCTTCTCTTGGCACTGTTTGGGCCGATCCACAGCACGGCGGCATAGCACCCGACACAGCTACGGATTCTTGCTCTTCCTTTGGGACGTGATCAGCACTTCAAGGCGGTCGGCGTACCAGCCTCATTGAGCGGCATTCGGGCATAAACCCGCTGCGGACTTTGACCGCATGTTTGGCGTGCCATATGGCGTCAGCGTCGTGGTCGGTAAGGGGTGAACCAGCGCGCTGGAGTCCTTTTCGCTCAGCCTCGAGCGCTGGCATGGTCACGCCCACATGGCGATCGGCGAAGTCGAAGGCATGAACATGATGAACCGCTCACGAACATTCGACTGGAGCAGTCCTGGGTCTGCACTTCTTCATCAACGCCAAGTTCGAGCCAAAGCTGCGATCCTGCCGTCAGCGAAGGAGGCGGGACATTCCGGCTGTCATCGCGGGCGTCGAAACCTCGAACCACACCTTCGGTACCATTCATCTAACCAAGGCCTTCGGCTCCCTGCGATCGGCGTGGTCATGGGCGAGGTCGCGCAGGAGTTTGAGGAGGAAGACCGATGGGTGAGTTGGCGCGCGCGTCGATGGATGGATGCGTGCGCGGCATTGCGAGAGGAGATACGAGATGTGCAAGAGGATTACGTCGGCACGATGACGATGCAGAGCTCGTGCCCGCTTGATCGCGAAGGCGGTGGCGCTGTGCGCCGATTGCTCGCCGCGGGCCTACGCGGCGCGTTTGCGGTCGATCGAGCGGCGCTCGCTACGGCGGGGCAGGTCGCGTAGGGTTTCGAGGGTTAGTCCATCGAGTGCGGTGACGGCGGCGCGTTCGCCCGCTGCCTCGACAGCGAGGCGGTGGCCGAAGTCGAAGAGGCCGCCTTGCTGGCGGGGGATCACCGTTTCGATGCGGATGTCGGCGCTGCCGAGGCTCTCCGCCGCGATGTTGTCCTGCATGATGTCGAGCGCTCGAACCATGGTCTCGGCCATCCAGGGCAGACGCGGCGAGGACACGGTGGCTTCGGCAGGGGCCACCCGCATGTGTGACGCGACGATGATGTCGCCGCCGAGCTGCCGGCACGCGCGCACAGGCAGGGGCGAGCGCAGCGCACCGTCGACCAGCAGACGGCCTTCGTGACGAACTGGCGCGAACATACCGGGCACGGCCATGCTCGCCATCACCGCCGACGTCACCCGGCCAGACGTGAAGACGATCTCATCGCCCGAAAGCAGGTCAACGGCGACGATGCCGAGAGGGAGCGTCAGCTCACTGAACGTGCTCTCGCCGAACTGTTGGCGGACCTCACGCTCGACGAACATGCTGTTGAAGACGCTATGGATGGGCAAGAGGCTCGGTATCATCGCGCCGCGCCCGGCAGCAGCGATCGCATCCCCGACGCTAGCAACAGATCGGCCGGACGCGATACCCGCCGCGACGGCCGCTCCGATACTCGTTCCGGTCACGACATCCACGGGTATCCCGGCGCCGGCGATCGCTCGTAGCGCGCCAATGTGAGCGAATCCCCGGGCGCCTCCGCCGCCGAGCACAAGGCCGATGCGCCGGCGGCAGATCCACCGCGCGACGCGGTGCGCATCGAACCGCTCGTCAACGACGATACGCTCATGCGGGACGTGGTACGGCTCGGTACTGCGCGCGGCGAGACCCCGCGCAGTACCGAGCGACGCGATCTCTGTTAGACGGTCGCCCGCAGCCTCGGACGCGCGTTCGCCGTAGAGCAGGACGAGTCCCGTGAACTCGGCTGCGCCGCGCAAGAACAATGCGATCTCATCGGGGTCTGCTCCGGCACCGGGCACAGTCGCGCTGTTCTTCGCTCGAAGCTCGGCCTGCAGCGCCAGCAGGCGTGCCGGGTCACGCGCATATTCGGCGATGGAGGTCCTCCCCGTGCTATCGGCTGCAAGTGCAACCGTCAGGTGCGGAAGCGGCGACCAAACGGCGCAGGCAGCCGCGATCGCGCGCGCATGGGCCTCGTGCCCTGGCCCATGGCGCAGCGCGACAACGCGGTGCGCCGGCCCGCTATCGATGAGCGCATCGGCGGAGCGGAGGCGTTCCGCGAGCTCGCGAGCGACCTCGCGGAAGATCGCCGGGTCGGCCTCGGCAGCGGCGAGAAAGTCGCGCTGGCTGACGGCAAAGACCCGCACTTCGTCCTCGGCAACGACGGAGGTCGACGAGACGGAACCGGTGAGCAGGGCGGTTTCACCGATCCACGCGCCGGCACCCAAGCGCGCGATGACGCGGGCATCGGCCCCCGTCCCCAGCAGCACGCGCACGTTGCCGGATGCGATAAGGAAGAGGCGAGCTGGCGTCTCGCCCTGTCGCACAAGCAGTGCACCTGGCCTAAAGTACTCGATCTCCGCGCTCCGCTTGAGCGCAAAAGACAGCTTCGGCAGGCGAGGAGCAGTCGGCTTCCCGCCGGGCAAGGACGATTGTTCGGTCATACGGGAATATCGGCGTACAACCGCCGTTGGGGTAGCGTGTACGCACCCAACATGCCGACGTGCGTGGGCGTTTCCCTAAGGCGCTGCGCGGCGATTCCGGTTTGGAATCTCGCGTGCAACCCCTTTCTCACATCGTGTCGTCGTGCAGCAGCATCCGGAAGATCCCCGAAGTTCGTCCGGCAACTCTTCGTGAGGTTTCTGCGGAACCTCCGAGAGCACCCAGCCGAGAGGCGCCGCAATGGCAGCACGCCTAACTTGTGTTTCCGATTCACTACAGGACCGATCGCGTCGCGTTTCCTCTCGCTACGGTCATCGACGATTTTCCTGTGCTGGATATCGCAGGCTTGGCAGGGAGTACGCTGTGGGGTCTGTGGATTGTTGCTACTGGCGTCGTTTTGGTGGCTCGGCCCGAGGCCCAGGTGAAGGAGGTCGCGTCGGCTTCCCCAACCGCGCTCACCTGAGTACCGAAAACGGAATGATCGATAGCTTCGATCGGACGCCTTGCAATCGTCGCTCCGCAATCAGATGCCCTGCGGGCACAATTCGAATAGGCGTCGTGCGGTTCTTATCGAAGTGCCGCGGCGAACACGTCGTCGAGAGCGTAAGGGTTATAGGTTGGCGGCCAGCTCGACTGATTGATCGTGCGCGCGATTGTCACGTCGGACGCCGGACAATGCACGACGCGCACGCCCCAAAAACCCTCATGACCCCAGCAACGTTTGGCGGCTATTTCTCGCTCGAATAGACCCATCCCCGCCTTCGCTGCCCGCCCTGGATCGCTCGGCTCTTGCATCAACGTGACGGTGCCGGGCTCATCGAACACGCCACCCTGGAACAGGGCGCAGAAGAAGCGCGCGAGATCGGCCGAAGTCGACACGAGACCCCCTCCGCCGTACAGATCCAGCGACGGATCCCATTCGGTGATGTCCATGTCGTTGAAGAATTGCTGGGCCCGCTGTGGGACACCGTTCGGGACAGGCTCCAGGCTCTCCAGGTAGGTGCTCGTCAATCCCAGTGGTTCAAACCGCAAGAGCGTCCGATACGCCTTTGCCAGTGAAAGCTGGGACACGCGCTCGATGATTTCGCCGAGCAGGATGTAGCCCGTGTCCGAATACACGAACACTTGGCCTGGCTCACCCTCTTTCTCACCGTAGTCCATCGCAAGTTGCACTTGCTCGAGGCGCGTCCAATGTCTCTGCGGTTCGCTGACGACGGCAGTCTGGAACTCCGGCAGAAAGACATAATCCGCCAGCCCGCTGGTGTGATAGAGCAAATGGCGCACCGTGATGCTGTTTGCGTCGTAGCCGCCGCCGCGGAGTGCCACCAGCGACTCAGGGCTCAGAAGATTCGTCGTTGCGGTGTCGAGATCGAGTTTCCCCTGCTCGTACAGCCGCAGAATGGCAGCCGCCGTGAAGGTCTTTGTCACGCTCGCGATACGGAACGGCGTATCCGCATCCACCGCGGTGCCGCTCTGCAAGATCCCACCCGCCCAGGAGATGCCCGAGTCTGGCGCGAGCACCGTGGAAAGTTCTGACGGCGCGTTGGCAGCATCCTCGAGGTCTGCTCGTAGCTCTCCCGCTAAGGTTGCGTCGAGATTTGAAGGCGTGCGCGGCGTGAGACATCCTGCGGCAGTGGCTGCAGTAGCTCGTTGCGATGGGGAGGGGAGCACCACATCGGCATCGCCGTCAGACCGACACGCGACGACCAACACTGCAGCCACGAGCGCCACCGCCGACCATCTCATCGACCATCTTACGTGCATCGCTATCCATTTCAGCTGGTCGAAGTCACACTCCGCGGAATGCTGTGGGGGCAGTGCGCTGCCATCGCCGCTGAATTCTCCGACGGCGGCGAGTACTGTTCGGAGAAGACTGCGAATGTGGTTCTTGATGGACTGCGACTATTGCTTTGACTCAAACGTGACCTCCGGATAGTCGCTCGAGGGTCCAGCTAACAATGACTGCTGTGCGCCCTGGAGGTGTTGCTGAAAGAACGCGACGAGATAATTCGAAATGACTTCCGTAATTCGCGCAGGAGTGGTATCGGGGCCATGTAAGACAGCGCCCTGTCCGCCAATAAAGACATATGGCGCTAGGAACATCGCGTCCGTTTGAAATGATTGGTGTGTCGTCTCCGCAATGTCCACGAAATAGTAGGGTGCGTGTTGTACGAAGTACGCGCGAGTTGCAGCGTTCAGCTCTCCGACCTCCTTCAGCGCCTCCCCCGGCAAGTCAATATTGGCCGCAGTAAAATAGAGGACCGGCTGGGAAAGCGGCTTGGCATCCGCCGAGACTGCGTTATAGATATCACCATCCGGGTCCGCGACTGCATCTATCCGCGCATCCAACTGCGCGACACGTACGGCGGATGCACCGCCAAAGGAATGCCCAAAGGCTCCTACCTTCGTCAGATCCATCGCTCCCTTCAACAAGGCGGAATCGTCCTCGTTGATCAGCGCCAATTGATCCAGCACAAGGATCATGTCCTTTGCACGATCATCCTTCAGGGTGGCATCCAGTTCCTCTATGGCGTTCAGGTCGCCCTTCAAAGCCTTTTCGCAAGTGACATCCTGCTTACACCATTCATCTAACTGGGTCCTGGTCAAGACCCGCCCGTCGGGTAACGGGATTGCCGGGGTATCAAATGGTTCAGGTACGGAAACTACGACGTAGCCATGGCTGCTAAGCTCCTCGAGCAGTGACGTGTAAAATAGCGGCTGTTCTCCGCCCCCTGGTGAAAAGAGTAGCGTCGGATAACTCTCTTTAGCCCGATCAACCTTGGCGTTGACGTATGCGTGGGCGTGGATGTAGCTCAATGTGTTCGCGGAGTCCTCGGTAAGCGAAGTCCCTGCATACGACTCTGCTAGAGCTTCCTCGGCATAGGGACCGGCCGCCGAGCCAATTTCTGGCGCCGCAGGGTAGAAGATAGTGAACACCAGTTCGCGGAAATCCTTCGAACCTGGCAAGGCTGGACGATCAATGTCTCTCGCGTAGGCCGACGTCCTACCGACCTGAAACGGCCCCCTTAGGTCGGGTAGCTCTAGGTCATTCTTGAGGGTGATCGTGTACCGTACTGCCGGGGCAATCGACTCTTGTGGAGGAGCGGTCGGAGTAATCAGTCTTTCGGGGTCCGCGGTGGGGATCGCGGTCGAGACAGTCCGCTCGATGGTCGGCGTCGCGGCGGACTGATCGCCGTTGCTTTCGGATTCGCCACAGGCAGTTAACCAGAGCGGCAGCCCTGCCAACCCCGTGAGCAGTAGAAACAACAGGTGCGTCCGATGCTGCATGCTCATCCTTCTCAACTGCGAGTGGCGCAAGTCTAGCGGCACAGCATTAACGGAATGTTGTCGCGCGCTCATGCGTCGCGAACATGGGGGGTCGCACTCTCAGCAGCAATTGCGCCTGCGTCGCGGAACGTCTGGCGCCCCCGTCAGGATTCGAACCTGCGACCATCGGATTAGAAGTCCGCTCGGCCATTCCGGGGCTCGGGTGTTGCCTGCATCTGCCGAAGGTCAACCGCCGGTTGAGGGAGGCGGCCGCGCAGCCGTCCTTGATCAGATTCACCGCCGGGTTGGCGTTCAGGGGGAGGGCGTCCTGGTCTCCATCGTGTCCAGCAGAAGGCGGATCGTATTGTAACCACGGTATTCGATGCGTTCGAAGAGACGGTCGCCATCTCTATCAATGGAAGGCCCGACTCCAAGGAACGCTGCACACTGCGCTGCAGTCGGCTTGCTCGCGGCCAGCTTCGTGGATGTGGCCGCATCCAAGCCGTCGCTACCCTTGCAAAGATACGACCCCGCTGACGCCATCGATCCAGATGACCTGACCGTCCCGGATCCGGCTTGTCGCGTCCTTCACTGCGACCACGGCGGGAACCCCAAACTCGCGCGCGACGACAGCGGAACTCGACAGCGCGGCTCCTGTTTCGGTGATGATGCCGGCCGCGATCGAGAAGAGCGGCGTCCATGCGGGCGTGGCCGTGGCGCACACCAGGATGTCGCCGGGCCGCAGTAGAGCGCATTCCTCTGGGCCATGAAGGATGCGAGCGGGCCCGGTTACCTGCCCGCGGCTCGCCGCCGTCCCTCGAAGCTCTTGTCGGGCGGTTTCGGCGGTGGCTGAGCCTCGGGCGTCGAATCGGCCGGAATGGCGGAAGAGATTGGGCTCAGGAGTGGTAGCGCTCATGGGGTTCGCGTCCTCTCACGGTCGCTGCGCTTTCGCTGATCGGCGGCGGCCGCAGAATCATGGCGGCGCCGTCGCGGGACTTCCAAGATCTATCGTACGGGAACCGACACTCCATTCGTTTAACGGGTGGTTAACGTTGAGATGATTCTGCGCCCGGCCACCGCGAGCCTTAGCGTGAACAACTGATCACGGTTGCGTCGCCAAGCAGTGCTTCTTTGGGCTGCCTTCGTCGCGGGTGCGAAGTTCCTCCGTTGGGCACGCGTACCGCTGAGCACCGACTGGCAGCCGACCGAACGAACCGCCAACCCGATCTGACCTGGTGCGCGCCAGTCACTCCGTTAACGGCCCGTTAATCGTCGGTTAATGCGTCGTTCCTAACCTGATGCCGTTGGACGGACGCCCATTGGGTAAGAAGTGTAAGGAACAAATCGTGAACTTGCGTAGGAAGCTTGTTGGTCTGGGGGTGGCGGTGTTGGCCACGTCCTTGGCGTTCTCGGCATGTGGAGGCGACGACGGCAGCACGACAGACGGGAGCGGTGACAAGACGCCGGGCGGGGATGGCGCGGCGCTTTCGGGCCAGGTGATCGTCGACGGATCGAGCACGGTTGGCCCCATCGCGGAGGCGGCGGCGGAAGAGTACGGCAAAGTCAGCGACGTGCAGG
>CXWL01009721.1_pt1 | contig 67379 bp, 51 predicted proteins | sample 590931 | NCBI WGS metagenome assembly CXWL01 (sample SAMEA3498368, study PRJEB10139) | groundwater metagenome | biome: water well; material: biofilm material | place: Germany | collected 2015-04-27 | reverse complement strand
TTAACATGGTGTGCAATGGCGGAAATGTTCAAAACCTCAGCTCCCATCGATCGAAAACCCTTATACCCTTGAACTCTTGAACCCTATCCCCTAATTCCTACCCGATATTTTTCGCGACCCCCACGGTAGAGTCGATCCCCGGCATTCCGAACGAATTATTAAGGAAAATCACAGCCAAGTCGAGCCGATGAAGCTCGCCCGCCTCCAAATTCCTCCCCGCGCACCGCGGATCGGGGTCGGCCAGCTTTATCGTAGGGTGGATCATTCCGCCGTCAAACCACCCTGAATGCCCGGCCAATCCCGTGGCGCCAACAGGGCTTTCCAACCGCCATGCCGAAAACCCAAAGGCTGCCTGATCGCGAAAACGCCACAAAAACGAAGCGCCCCTGATGTTCTATGGATGGATGGTTGAGAGTACGCTGTATCTGGTGAGCCTCGGATTCGTCGCATGGACAGAATCGAAGGAACGGGGAAAATAAAAAAACACCAAAACGAACCCATTCAAAGGGCGTTTTTGCGCTCCAAATGAGGGTTCGCGGGATAAGTCATGGGTCAAAAAAAGAACGAATTCGCCAGGCTGCGAGGCAAATTCATCGTGCTCGATGGGCCCGACGGCGCTGGCAAATCGGCCCAAAGTGCCCGTCTTATGAAGGCACTGGCTGAGGCCGATGTCTCCGCCATCGCCTGCCGCGACCCCGGCGGTACCGCCATCGGCGACCGAATCCGCTCCATCCTCCTCGACCACGACCTCTCCAAGATGGACGTCGCCTGCGAAACGCTGCTCTTCATGGCCTCCCGCGCCCAGCTCGTGAACGAGATCATTCGGCCGGCACTGGCTGCGGGGAAAACAGTCGTCTGCGATCGATACGTCAGTTCAACCTGTGCCTATCAGGGGGCGGCCGGTTACGACCCAAAGAAGATCATCGAACTGGCCCACCTCGCCATCGGCGACTGCTGGCCGGATACGACCGTTGTCCTCGACCTCGACCCGCAGGCCGGCTTCGAGCGAATCGGGCGAAAGGCCCGGCACGCCGGAAAAAACCGCAAGCCCGCCGCCGAACAGGCCTCGCTGATCCCCGGCGCCACCACCGACGCGATGGAGGCCAGGCCCCTCGAGTTTCACCGCCGGGTTCGAAACTTGTTTCTCGAATTGCCCTCGTTCTATCCCCGACCGGTGAAGATCGTGGACGCATCGGCGGACGAGGACCAAGTTTTCGCCCGCATCGTGGAGGCCCTGGCCAGTGTCCTTGACTGATACCAAACATCAGCCCCAGGCCCACCGCCAGGTGCAAAGGGCCCTCTCGCGCGACCGCATTCCGCACGCGTATATCTTTCACGGTCCCGAAGGCGTGGGGAAGGAGATGTTCGCACGCGGCATGGCCCAGAGGCTGCTTTGCGGCAATCCGATCTCCAGCAAATTGGATGCGAACGACGCGACAGCCACAGGGCTGTCCGCAGTGTCCGTCGGCTGTGGGACGTGCGACGATTGCCGAACCGTCATCGCCGGCACACACCCCGACTTGCACATGATCTATCGCCAGCTCAACCGCGAGCACTCGGATTCGACGGTCCGCAAACGCAAGGGTCTGGAACTGGGCGTGGATGTGGTCCGCGAATTTGTCATCGACAAGGTCGCCCGCACGCCGCAGCGAGGCCGGGCCAAGGTGTTCATTATCAAAGAGGCCGACGTGCTCAACGTCGAGGCGCAGAATGCGCTGCTCAAGACGCTCGAAGAACCGCCCGGCGCAACCTATTTGATCTTGTTGGTCGTGGGGTTGGATTATCTTCTGCCGACCACGCAATCGCGCTGCCAGATCGTCCGCTTCCAGGCGCTCCCCGAGGAATTCGTGCTCCGCCGATTGCGCGAACTGCGACCGGACCTAGGCGATGAGCAAGCGAAATGGTGCGCGGCCTATTCGTCTGGAAGCATCGGCGAAGCGGTTCAGGCCGTGGATGACGGACTGTTCGGACTCTCGACCCGATTGGTCGAGGTAATGACTCGGACCCAGCGCCGCGGTGCGGCCGAGCTTATCAAGTTCTTCACCGATGAGTCCAAATCTCTCGGCGAGCGCTTTAGCAAGCGCGATCCGGAAATCACCGACACCGAGTCCGCCCGCCGCGGTTTGAAATCTCTCTTCTGTCTCGCCGCTGATCAATACGCCAGCTTGANNATCAAGGGGGAGAGCATCGGGTGAGGGGGCAATGTGAAAACGCAACCACTTTACCCTCACCCCTGCCCCTCTCCCTGGAAGGGAGAGGGGTTTTGGAGCAGCACGTTGCGCGGATTGAGCGGCTCGCCCGCGCCGAGCAACACCTCGACTTAAACGCCAACGTACAACTTGTCGTCGAGACGATGGCTAACGAACTAATCGAAGGTCCGCTGAGCACAATGCGATGAACTTGGAACATCGTGACAATTCGACTCAGCACGGTCCCCTGGGCCCCATCGCCCGCACGGCCGAGTACGACAACAACGACGCCGCCGACAACCGCGACACCTACTACCTCCGCGACGGAATGGGCGGCCACACCGGCCTGCTCACCGACGAGGACGACAACCTCGCCACCCCCCAGCGATTCTCCTTCTCCACCTACGACGCCTTCGGCAACCATATGTCGCCGGGCCGGCCGCCTTCGCAGTCCGGCTCCTTCGCCTGGCGCGGGGCCGAGGGCAGCGTCTACGACTCCCACCCTGCCTTAGTCTACATGCAGGCCCGCCACTACGACCCCACCATCGGCCGATTCATCCAGCCCGACTCGCTCGCCATGGCCAGCATGACCACGCAAGGAATGAACCGGTTCATCTACTGCGAAAATGACCCGGTGAATGCGACTGATCCATCTGGACATAGCCCTATTACGGATTTGCTGAAATTGATATGGAAGTGGAGCTTGCCGATACGCATTCCGCTTAACATTATTTCACTTTTTAGTGACATATTCGGTCTAGCCGAACCATGCTTTCTTAGCGGTCCCCAGTCGATGGCTGATGTACTAGACTTGTTGCGAATACAATTGGCGATCACCACGTTGCTTGCCGTTTGGGGGGCTGCACTGAGCATCCTTTTGTTGCCTGTAACGAGTTCATTGTTTGGATTTTTCTTCGCTCTCGGAATACTCAGTTTCATAGGCTACGCCATAATCAAGGCCGTGGGATGGATTTGGGATCTGCTAGTGGAACGTTTACCAACAGAGGAACAAGAAATGACTCCTCCTCTCTATTTCGATGATCGCCTACGCCTAGGGCAGTTAATTCTACTGGCGTCAACAAGGTTTGAAATATTTGAGGCGATTGAATTGGCAGCTTTGAGAGGTGATCTGTATGGCGTTACCTAACGCTGTGTATCCTGAGGCGAGAATCGCGCAAATGGTATTATCAGGCGGTATTTCAGGCGAGAACTTAGCCTATTCCTACGAGGTCATTGCCGGTAATTATCCCGGGTTGCGATTGATTGGGATAAACTCGCACGTTGCTCGATTTGCGGCCCTAGCTAGCGTCTGTTGTTGGCCGATCGTGGAGATAGATCTCGCATTTGGCCTAATCTTGCCGATCGCTATCGCGGTCCTATTTGCGTTATGGACTCTTGCAGGTCGTTGGTATACATCGCGGATCAATAGGCAATTAAGAAAGCAGGCGTATGATTTGTCCTACCGAAGGCAAAGCTTGGATGAACAGCCACGTCTGTTGTTACGCGGAGATCCGTCTTCTATTTTAGAGATTGCGAGATCGGAGCCCATGTTCGGAGATCCGCAAGTCTACCGTGTATTCGATGACGTCCGTGGTTGGTGGCTGCTACTTTGGCCATTGGTTCCCAGTTGCCTAAACTCTAGAGTTCTTGAGCGCGAGTTCTTGGAACAGACGATTTTTGAAGGATGGGGACGCGTAATTGTGATAGCGACTATAGTGTCGTTTTTTGTACTTGGTTTCATACGCGAACTGCCTATTACATCGAATAGTCGTGTCTACTACAGAATTATTCCTGGGCGCCTTGATCGTCTCGAGGGTGGAGCTTTCTCATTCAAGAGGAAACTTGCCTTGAGTATCGATCTAAAGGACAAACAGGTGATTTGTATTGCGCCTTCAGCACAGGTGGTGATCAAGACTTATTTTCAAAGTGATGAGAAGTCGCATGTAATAATGCTGCGACAAATTGATGCGCCACTTGGTCTTGTGCGAGCTCTTTTTGAAGCAGGGCGATCGGATCAGCGAGACTATGCTATTCCAGAAGATGCACTATTCGGTTAACGAAGAAAAAAGGCCCAGGTTCAGCCGTATCGAACCTGGTGCCATGATTCGGGGAAACCTGGCGGAGTAGTAAGTACGTGCTATGAGCTCCAACCCCAAACATTGTCGCGAGAGGTGCGAGGAAAAGCCCCGGACGGGGCGAAAGTACGTAGCCGGGCGGCGAAAGCCCCCAATGAACGCAAGCAACAAGGCAACGAGGCAACGAGGCAGCAAGGCAGCAATGGACGAGGCGAAGCCCCGGCAGGGCGAAAGACCGTTGGATATCCTCGACGGTATCGGATGACGCACGATGCGATGGAAGTTGGAATGCGTGCAAGATTAAATGAGGGATCGGCCCCTCGACTTTGGTCGTCCCGTCAGGGACGTTATGAAAATAGCCCAGCGTTTTCAACGCTGGGGATCGAGCATCCGGGAGTCCCAAGTGCCGTAGGTACGGCTGAAATGCTCTAAACATGACGCGTAGATAATAAATGGGATTGGTTTGAGCTCTTTGGTCCTGGCAATATCGCAATGAAATCACGGAAGGGACGAATAACCCCATGAACGCAAGAAGATCGCTTTTCGCCTTGTGCGCTTTCGCAGCCGCCACGGCCCTGCCCCTGGCCGCCCTCCTCGAAGCCCAGCAGCCCGATGCCAAAACAACGCGAGATTATTTCAGTGCGCTGACCAACGCGGCGAAATGCCTGCCCCGCTCGGTGAAGTTGACGTATTGATCGAAGCTCGGCGCGCCGGGCGAAAACAGCACCGTCTCGCCGGCCTGAGCCAGTTTCGCAGCCAGAGCTACAGCATCTTCAACTTTATGAACCACAGAGATTGTGGTTTTGGCGTTCAACACCGCTCCCTCGTGGTCGCGGTACTGATTTCGGCGTGCCGGCGTTTCGGCGTTTGCTTCCTCCACTGCTGCGGCAAAAGCCGAACCGGCCTCCCCGTAGCAAACCACCGTGCGACAGCTTTGTGCCAAAGACATGGCACAGTCGGCCAGCGGAACGTCCTTCGCTTGTCCACCGACTATGGCGATGAGCTTTCCCTGCCTCTCGCGCAGGGCATCGAGGGCAATGATGGTGGCCGCCGGTGCGGTCGATTTGGAATCGTTGATGTATTCCACCCCCCCCACTTTTCCGACCAGCTCCAGTCGATGCGGCAACCCGCGAAATGTCTTCAGAGAGGCGCGAACGCTTTCGTCGTCCAAACCCATCAACCGACAAACCGTCATCACGCAGGCCGCATTGACCTGGTTGTGCTCGCCGGGCACGAGCAATTCGATCGGTTGCTTTGGCTTTGCCACCGGCGTCAATCGAGCCGTCTCCTGGCCGACCGCCTCAAGGAGCAAACGCCTGGCCAGCGGATCCATCTCGCCAACGACAACCGGACAAGTCGCGCTCCCCGCCCGCACCAGGTTCAGCTTGGCCTGGACGTACCCCTCAAAGTTCTCGTACCGATCCAGATGATGAGGAAACAGATTGGTGATGACTGCCAACGCGGGCGCCCAATCAATGTGATTGATATCTTCGAGTTGAGCATTGGACATTTCCAGAACGACCAAGTCGGTGGACTGGATGTTCGGCAGATCGGCCAGCAGCGAACGTCCGATATTGCCGCCCAGATGTACGCCCGTGAACTCGGCTAGCGCATCGACACGATCGATTTTTCGGGTGGCATGGTCAAGCGAAGCGCCGCCATGCGGTTCGAGACTCATGCCGGCGCCCGATAAGGCTGGGCTTGGGCATGCCACCCTCAAACCGCAGTTTCGGTCGCGTGGGACTACCGGACCGTCCCGGCGGCAACTTTCGAGCACGTGAGCCAACATGGCCGACGTCGTGCTCTTTCCAAAACTGCCGGTCACGCCCACCACCGGGGCCGGGCACCTCTCACAAAAAAGATTGATTTCCGTGGTCCAGGGGATTTTTCTGTGCAAGATTTCGCGAAAAAGACCAGACGTACTCTTGTGTACCGCGGGGTTGATAATCACAAGGTCGGTCTGGGACAGGTCGCAGGCGTCGTGGCCTCCGAGGCGGAGGGTGACCGGCAAGTCGGAAATGGTTTCGAGCGATTCGCTCAGCGACGAGGCATCGGCCTGGTCGGTCACGGTGACGACCGCGCCTTCGCGGACCAGCCACTGGGTCACGCCGACGCCTCCGCCAAAGCGTCCCAGGCCCACCACCAGCGCACGAACGCCGGTGAGCGAAGGCATTTGGGAATTCGTGAGGGTTGGGTTGAAGGGTGGTTGCATGATTCACCAGAGCAGCTTGCGCAATGCTATAAACAACGGATCATCGCTGACGTGCTGATTGTAGGCACAGGCAGTGTGGAGAACAGTCGGCAGGGTGCATCAAACGGATAACTTCCAGAATCACGGCCTGGCAAACGGCGCCAGACCGTGCCACCCTGTCAGATATGGGCGTAATCGGCCGGGATTGGTTGACAAGGCGTTTGGCTGGAACGTATAACTCGCTGTCCACTTGGGTGCCCGGATAGGCTGACCTATCCGCGCACAATGGGTCACAAACTTGCTTGGGATCGAAGTAGCACCAAGCCTCACGCCGTCCGCGGACGCTTGATGCTTCACGCCTTGCAAAATTTCGGAGTAATTACGTTATGAAGTTGAACTCCCGCAACGGTCGGTTGTCGTGCATCGGTTGCCTGCTTGCGCTTCCGTGGTTGTTCATGCTGGTGCTTCTGGCGGGTTGCCCGCAGGACACAGGCAACGGCAATGGCAACGGGAACGGCAATGGAAACGGCAACGGTAACACAAGCCCGGGCGGCAGGGGCGAGATTATCACCCCTACGTCGAGTTTTGGACTTTCTCTGCTCGATACGCCTTTCCCGCAGGTGCGTTACAGCGTGCCCGACGAAGCCACCGACATTAGCGGCTACCGGTTCGCGGTGGCCAATTCCAGCCTGAACAGCCCGGCCCTCCCCTCCCCCGAAGGCGATAAGGTAACCATTGCGACGAGTCTCGCGGCCGGAGTCGACCACGTTTTTGATTTTGACCCATCAGAGGCGGGCGTCGGCTATCACCGCGTGGGCGTTTCGTTCACCTTTGAGGGCGAATCCGATTTTGCGGATAGCACGGGGGTCATCCACGTCGAAGGTCCTCCCGACCCCATTTTTATTCGGCCTGCTCAGTCCATCACCGTAGTCGAGGCGGGCGGCATCGTTCCCGTCTCCTTCGACGCACGCGACCCCGAGGGCAAGGTGCAGTGGCGGCTATTTTATTACCCCTGCAACAACGGATGCGGAGGCGTGCCCTCCGCGCCGCTCGACAGCGTCGGCACCGAACTGGCCGCCGAAGCAGGCAACGCGGGGGTGGTTTCGTTTCGGACGGAGGGGTTGGCCGAGGGTGATTATGGTCTTGGCCTGTCGGCGACGGACAGCGGCATGACCGTTGCTGCGACCGTAGCGGCCGGGCAGCTCGATCGCATCGCGACGATTCCCAGGGGCGCTCTGGATTCACTCACGGTGCGGGTGGTGGCGCCGGGTTCCATCGTCGTTCCCACGATCCTGGTTACGAATCCGGGCACTGCGGATGTGACGCTTTTCAAGGATGAGACGTTCACGATTCGGTTTACGGCCAGCGTTCCGCAGGAGGGCGCGACCGGCTCCATCGAAGTGTTCTACGACACCGACACCAATGTGAATAACGGGTTCACCATCATTTCCGATGATCTTACCGACTCAGACACGCAGGTGCCGTTTCCCACCGGCGTGGCCGAGGGGACGTATTTTATCGGGGCTACCGTCCGCGACGGCGTAAGCCAGCCGGTCACCGATTATTCGGCCGGTCGCGTCGTAGTGACGCGGTCGATTTCCTTGTCGGTGACGGAACCGAATACGACGCTGTCGGTTGCCCCGGGATCGCCGGTTGCGATTGCCTGGACGACCAATGCCCCGGCAAGTTCGGGGACGGTCGATGTGTTCGCGCAGCGGGTGGACTCGTCGGGACAGCCGACCGGTTCGCTGATTCCGATCGTGACTTTGGGCGCGATGACTCTGCGTAAGGCGACCTTCACCAGTGCGACGTCCGGGCTGTTTCAGGTCACGGTGCGCCTGAACATCACGAACGAAGCCGCGATTTCGGACAATGCTCCGCGGCCCGTGCGTGTGTCGTTGCTGCCGTCCGTGGCGTGGCTGGGTTCGATTGCGGAGACGACCCCGCGTCTGGACGGGGCGATTTTCGGCGGCGTGAATTTTGAGGACAACGCGGGTTCCGCCTTCACCAAGGCCGACGACCTGGACGACGACGGGCTCAATGAGTTCGTTATCGCGGCGCGCTACGGCAAGCCGTTCTTCATCAACCCGTCGGGCATTGGTCCGGGCGAGGCGTATGTAATCTACGGCGAGCGCGGAACGCAACGTCTGAAGGGAACCTATAATCTGAATTCCCTGGGAACATCGCTGCTCCGAGGAATCACCTTGACTGGAGTGCGCACCGAACGAAACAGCGACGATACGGAAGGTCTGTCGGATTGCCTGTCCGTTCCCGACATTGATGGCGACGATAAGGAAGAACTGGTTTTCGGTTTTCCGTCATGCAAGAACGAATCGTTCTCAGTTCTCGATTTTGGGACGACTTTTAATCTTACCGGAGACCCTTTGGTTACCCATAGACACCATTTCGAAGGCGGCGGGATTATCATACTTAGCAGTACCAATTCCAGCCTTGAAGATCCGGAATTTGGTACGCCCGTCTACAACCTGGACCGCGTGGGGCAGAATTTCAGCGGTCCAATCAATCCTGATGACCCAGATATTGTATATGCCAACCGGTTTGCGTTTGACGAAGGTGATCCGGATGGTACGCCGTCCATTCCTCCGGGATGCCAGGAAGGCAGCGACGACTTTTTTGACACCGTCATCGGACCCACCGTTGGTTTTACGAGCAGATTGGCACTTCCCCAATGGGTCTGGCTGGGCGGAGTTCCTTTCATTTTCGTGGGTTCGGATGAAGAGGAAGGCGTCAACAAGTGCGTGACACTATTTGATTTGGAAACGCCGGACGGTTTTCCTGTTTGCTCCTTCGGGGGCGCCAACGCCGGAACGGGCTTCTTTACCGGCGCACCCGTTGAACCGTTTGGATCGCGCATCATCGGCTTGAGTCGTAATGACGATTTTGGAACCACCTTATCGGTGAGCTTCCCATCTGGCCCCGATAGACCAAGCGAATTGGTCATCAGCGCGCCTGAGGAGGGCAGTGGCGGAGTGGCGTATTTACCGATTGTTGGCGATCTTTGGAGCGATCGAGAGGGTCGTGATCCGCCCAAGCCCAACCAATACATCATTGATTCATTCAGCGCTTGCGGCGATGTATTAAGTTTGGGTGCGTCATCGAATACGCATTTGATCGGCGATAGTGCCGATAGTGGTGACAAGATCGAAAACATAATCGGCATTGATGACTTCAACGGAGACGGCCGTGGTGATCTGGCGATCGGCGCTCCGCGGGCCAACGGGGGAAGTGGGCGCGTATACATCGCTTATCGGCGCGAACCCGGTTTCGGCGGTCTGGAAGGCAATTTTGAACTCATCAACCTGGGGCGCGAACCGAACGACCCCGAACGTCTCGACGGCCTCTTGATTCGGACTGATTCGAGCGACGGGCTGGGCTTCAGCCTGGCCGAAGGGTTTGATTTCAACGATGACGATATTTCCGATCTGGTCATCGGTAGCCCCGATGCCAATGGCGGCACTGGCGAAGTCATCATCCTCTTCGGTGGTACGGGAATCCTAAGTCCGGTTAACGGCATCACCGTGCAGGAACTCCTTTCTGCGAGTCGCACCGCCCAGGGCGGTCCCGTGGCCATGCGCATTCGAGGTCCGACTGTCGGCGGCGAAAAGGGATTGTTCGGATTCAACGTGGCTAATGCCGGGGACGTGGATGGCGATGGAATCAACGATTTGCTGATCGCCTCGCCGGAGTCCACACCGCGCTTTGACGCCGCTCCGAATGACGCGGTGGACGAATTGACTGCACCTGGCGTTGACATCAATCTCGATGGAGTTCGTGACGAAGTGCCCGGCAGCGATGAGCTCGCGAAGGCGGGGCTGGTGTATTTGATTTTTGGAAAGAACCGTCTCGATCGGGTGCGCACCTGCCAGGGAACCACGAAGTCATGTTTGACGGCGGCAGATTGCCCTCAAGGCGCCGCTTGCGTTCTCACGGATTCGACGATCAACATCGATCAACTGGGAACGACGCGACTTCGCGGACTCATGATCGCGGGTCGTCGTGATGGCGACCGATTGGGTGGCGGCGACGCCGGAAGCGAAGACATAGGCGGCAATATCGCCAAAGGAGGGCATGGCCGCACAAGAGGCCTCGGAACGGCCGGCGACGTGGATGGCGATGGTCGCGATGACATGCTGATCGGCGCGTTGATCGCCGATCCGCGGCGCGATCCCAATACGGGGACCGGGGTGCGAAACGGCGGCGAGGCGTACCTCATTTATGGTTCGAACGTCCCGTAAAACACAGCGTTTCTCGCTCGAACGACGTACGGTGGCCTTTGGTTGACTGGCACCTAACAACAGGGATACGATGATCAGGGACGCATGGATGAAATCACCAAATAATCCTTACCTCTTGGCTGGGAGCTAAGCTCGAATGGACGTTGAAAAAAAGCCTTATCGTAAGTCGTTTGGATGGGTTGCCGCAGCGGCAGTCTTGGCGTCCACCTCGCTGTTGGAGCAGGCCGTCCGGGCGGATCAGTTACAATGGTCTTTGATGATTGCACAGGCTGCGGCCGGCGCTTCGGTAGCACAGGCGGACACCGAACCTGAGGCGATCTTCACCATAACTCCGGAGCCGCCGGTAATCGGCGTTCCCTTTCGCGTCGATGCCAGCCAATCATTCGACCGCCCCAGTAACGGCCCCATCGTCAATTACCTCTGGAACTGGGGAGACAGATCACCAATCACCAGCGGGGTTTCGGTCGAACACACCTATGCTCAGTCCGGTCAATATACCATTACGCTGACTGTCTTCGATGCGGATAGTCAGCCCCACAGCGATACTGCTACCAAAACCGTAACGATCGCATCCAGTGCTCCGCCTCCGGGTGGAGTCAATCGCACGCCCACGGCCTCCCTGACTATCAGTCCAGCGGAAGGAACCGTTGACGACGACTTTAGGTTTGACGCAAGCGAGTCGCGCGACGCGGACTCCGATCCGTTGGCATACCGTTTCAATTTCGGGGATGGAAACGAGACCGATTTCGCGTCCGGTGCAATCGTCACACACCAGTACGATCAGGCGGGGAGCTACGTCGTTCGCCTGACCGTCCGGGACGACAAAAATGCTTCGACCGACATCACCAACTCGGTGCTCGTGCTCAATCCGAACGAAGCAAACCAGCCCCCCGTAGCCTTGATCGTGACCGGTCAATACTCAGGGACCGCCCCCGTAACGCTGGAATTTGACGGGCGGATTTCTTACGATCCAGAAGATGGAGAGGTTCAAGCGTACAACTGGAGTTTTTACCACGGCGGCGAGCTTCTGTACGACGATCAGTCCGGGGCCGTTCTGAACCAGCTGTACGACTCTCAGTCCGGGGCTGACGTGACCCAACTGTTCGACCAGCCCGGCACTTACAGTGTTGTACTCGAAGTCACCGATTCTAACGGGACCGCGAACTCTTCCAGTGCGGAAACCGTGACGATCACTGAGGGCGGCACGCCGGTGGAGCCGCCGCCGCCCGCACCAGTTCCCCAGCCTGAGCCGCCGCCGCCCAGCTACACGCAGCGACCTCCCAAAGCGTGCGGGGCCGGAATCTTGTTGCCGATGCTGGCCAGCCTCATGGGACTGATGGGTACGCGTCGGGATCGCCGGGCGAGACGTTAGGTGGCTCGTCGCCATCGCGTTTGCCAGATTTGAGTTTCTGGTTTCCAGTCTCTGGTCGTGGCGATACAATCGTCGCCATGTCGGTGAATCTACATACCCCGGGCGCACCCTTTGATCGGCACAGCGTAATGACCCGTGCGGCTTGGGCTGCGGGCGCCTGTTGTCTGCTATTCGCGGTGGGAACGGGCGGGGGTAGGCCCGGCACGAGCGCGTTTGCCTCTTCCAGTGCCTCCCTTTGGGCGGCGCCGGTTGATGAAGTTCCCGCCTGTGTAAGTGATTCCTCCAGCCTGGATGCGCAGCTTTCCGACGCCCGCTTCGTCGCCCAGGGTTGGCGCTGGTCGCCGGGATCCACCGCGTGGATCGCGGTGCTGGTGCGCGTGGACGTTTTGAAGGCCGTGGGGCTTGCCCGCATCGGCGGGCTTTACGGCCCTGACGTTCTCATCAGACCCTTCGGTTTCCTCCCCATTCGTACTGTAGCCATAGTTTGATCCATTGCGTTGCGGTCGGCGGTTTGCCGGGGTACGGTAAACGTTGCAAGCATCGCAAGCCGGTCCGGGCGTCCCGGCCTATAAAGCACCCGAACGATAAAGAGCGATTCCATGTCCATTGCCAGTATTCCCTCGACGGTCGTGAAGTCGGTCATGTCGATTCCCCGCAAGGTATTCGGCACGCGCAACGACCGTCTGCTCAAGGTGTACCAGCGTCGCGTCGCGCCGATCAACGCGCGCGAAGCCGAAGTGCGAAGGAATTTCGACGAGGCCTATGCGCGGCGGTGCGCGGAGTCGCGCATTGACGAAGCCCCGCCGGAGGAGCGCGAGCCCCTTCGCCAGAAAATTCGCGTCGAGCTTAGTGCCGATTTGCGCGATCGGGTGGCCGCGCTGCGCAAACAATTTGCAGACGTTTATGGGCCGATCGAATCGTGGTGGAAGTCGCTGACGCCTGCGCTGCGGCTGGACGAGTATCACCGCGGAGAGTACCGGCGGCGCAACACGAAAGTGATCGAAGAGTTGGACGCGGGGGGGCATAACCAGGAGGCCTTCGCGGTGATCCGCGAGGCCTCGCGGCGGGCGCGGAACCACCGGCACTTTGACTGCCAGCTCGTTGGCGGACGGGTTCTCTACGAAGGAAAGATCGCCGAAATGCGCACCGGCGAGGGCAAGACCATCGTGTGCCACCTGGCGGCATTCCTGAACGTGCTGGGGGGGAAAAAGGTCCACGTCGTCACGGTCAACGACTACCTCGTGCGGCGCGATGCGGAATTTGCGTCATCGATTTTTGAGTTGGTGGGCGTTTCCGTGGGATACATTCAGGCGCAGGTCGACCCCGGCGGACGCGAGGGGATTCGCCAGGCCGCCTACGCCTGCGACATCAGTTACGGCACCAACAGCGAGTTCGGCTTCGACTACCTCCGCGACAACATGAAGACCCAGCTTGCCGAGCAGGTGCAGGGCCGGCTGGACTTCGTGGTGGTGGACGAAGTGGACTCGATCCTGATCGACGAAGCCCGTACGCCGCTGATTATCTCCGGCCCCACGCACGATGACATCAGTCGCTATCCGCGCGCCGACAAGGTCGCGCGAGAGCTGGTGCGCCGGCAGGCGACCTGGGATCGAAAGGTGTTGAGCACGGTCGAGAAGTTCGACGGAAATGACCACAAGATTCCGAAGCTGGCCAACGCGATGGCCATCCTCGGATACAAGGAAAAAGGCCAGGCAAAGAGGCAACAAGACACGAAGGCAACAAGGCAACGAGGCAACGAGGCAACAAGGGAGGATTTTTCCGGCGATGCTGCCACCCCATCAATCGACAATCGACAATCGACAATCGACAATTCAGACAGCGAGGCCGGCGAACCGATGGCGACTTTGGGGCCGGATTTTCTGACCGACGACCAGGTCGAGGCGATCCAGGCTTATGAGGCGACCGTACTGAATCTGCCGCAAGCGGAGCAGTATCGGCGATACTTCATCGTGCAAATGGAGCGCAAGCAAGTGGGCGTCACGCACGAAGGCGTCACCATTGCCCAGGAGCTTCTCGACGTGGGCAGCCTGTACAGCGGCGACAACATGGAGTGGCCCCACCTGATCGAAAACGCGCTGCGGGCGCACAAGGTGTATTACTGCGACAAGGACTACGTCGTGCAGGACGGGCAGATCATCATCGTCGATCCCTTCACCGGGCGACTCATGCACGGACGCCAGTGGTCCGACGGGCTTCACCAATCCGTGGAAGCCAAGGAGGCGGTCCGCGTCAAAGAGGAGACGCAGACGCTTGCCACGATCACCATTCAGAATTTCGTCAAATTGTATCGCATCAAGTCGGGCATGACCGGCACGGCCATGACCGAGGCCAACGAATTCGACAAGATTTATAAGCTCGATGTGGTGGAAATCCCCACCAACCGCCCGATCAACCGCGTTGATCACAACGACAAAATGTACCGGGACACCGATCAGAAGTTCGGCGCGATTGTCGATGAGATTTTTGAGGTGCGTCGTCGCGGACGCCCCAACGACCCATTCCTCATGGCCGACGTGTTCACCAAGCTGCGGCCCATCCTCGTGCGCGGCGGCAAGGACACGAAGAAACTCGACGAAGCCGTGCGGCAGTTCAACAACGCCCAGATCGGCGACCGCAAGGTCATTGCCTTCATGCTCGAAACGTACGACGAACTGATGGGCGATCTGGCGCGTGGCCGTCCCGTGCTCGTGGGTACCACCAGCGTCGAAAACTCGGAAAAACTATCCCGCCTGCTCACGCAGCGCTATGGCATCGACCACGAGGTGCTTAACGCGAAGAACCACGCCCGCGAGGCGGATATCGTCGCCAAGGCCGGCGAGACCTCGCTGCCCACGCACGGGGCGGACAAGACTCCGCTGGGCAACGTGACCATCGCCACGAACATGGCCGGACGCGGGACCGACATCAAGCTTGGGCTGGGCGTTGTGTACCCCACCTGCAAAGTGCCGGCGAATCTGCCCGCCGGTACGACGCCCAGTTCGATGTACCCGTCGGGCATCACCAAGTGCTGCATTCACTGCGAGGAGTACGATCCGACCACGAACTGTGCCCATTGCTTCAAGCCCAAGCTCGATCCGCGATTCCCCGCGCTGGGTCGCACCGTGTGTCCGATCAACGTGCCGTGCGGGTTGCACATCGTGGGTACCGAGCGGCACGAGGCCCGCCGCATCGACAACCAGCTTCGCGGTCGCGCGGGTCGGCAGGGCGACCCCGGATCATCGCGGTTTTTCCTCTCGCTTCAGGATGACCTGCTCAAGCTCTTCATGTCGGACTGGATGCTCAAGATGATGGAGCGGCTTGGCTTCACCGAGGGCGCCAGTCTCGAGGACAAGCGGCTCACCAAGGGCATCGAACGGGCGCAGCGAAAGGTCGAGGAGCGAAATTTCTCCACCCGCAAGCACCTTCTCGAATGGGACGAGCCGATGGACTTCCAGCGCCGCGAGTTCTATTCCGCGCGGCAGCGAATTCTCGAAGAGCGCGACCTGCCCGACCTGATCTTCGCCACCATCGACAACGCGATTCAATCGACGCTCAAGCAGTTCCTCAGCGGCCACTACCGCCAGACGGCCATCGTGGAGTGGTGTCGTGCGAATCTCGATCTCACCGTCGATGAGGACAGCATTAACATTTCCGATGTGGATTCTGTGGCGAGCAGCGTTCGCAAGGTGGCCCGCGACGAAGCCCAGGACCAGATTCGCACTTCGCTTGGCGAGTACATCGACGCGGACGAGCCGCCGGCGAACTGGGACCTGGGCGGGCTTACGCAATGGGCGAAACGTGCGTTCGATTTTCAGGTGTCGCAAAATCATCTTCGCAAGATGGAGCCGCGCGAAATTGAAGAGGCATTATTCGAGGCCGCCGATGCCCACATCGAGAAAGCCGGTTTCGATGGCATCGCCGTTTATCTCGACCCGCAGTTCCCCTATCGCGCCCTGACGGATTGGGCCAGGACCAAGTTCAGCATTCAAGTTGAGTTGGCCGAAATTCTGGATAAGCCCTCCGAAGCCATTCGCGAGTTGCTCGACCAGCGCGTTCGCGACGCGTATCGCCAGCGTGAAATCGCCTACCCGGTCGAGTGGGTTCTGGAGCGCGCTCTCAGTGAAGAGGGCACCGAGAATGCCGCGTCGGCGGTGACCATCCTCAATTGGGTCAACGGGAAGTTCCATGTCGGGTGGAAGCTCGATGATATTCAAGGCCGATCCGCGCTCGAAGTCCGGGACAGAATGCTCGAACTCAATCGCGACTATTTCGCGGGCCGTCTCGAAAAGGAGATCGACGCCGCAATCGCGGGCAAATCGCGCGAGGAGGCGATCGAATGGGCCAAACACCGTTTTGGCCGGGCGTGGAATCAGGAGCGGTTCGATCGGTTTGAGGGGAGCTTCCGCGACGCGATTGTCGCGCAGGGCCGGGAAATGCTCCGCTGGGAACTGACCCGCCTTGAACATTTTGTGCTGCTGCGCATTTACGATCAGGCGTGGAAAGACCACCTCCTGGAAATGGACCACCTCAAGACGGCCATCATGCAGCGGCCCCTCGGCGGCGATCAGACCCATCCCCAAAGTCAGTTCGCGATCGAAGGCCGGCAGCTTTTCGATCAGATGTGGTCGCGCATCGCCGGACGTGTCACCGACATGATATTCAAGGTCCGAGCGTCGGGCAGCGCAGAAGGTGATGACGGGGCCGGCCGCGGTGCTGCGGCGCCGCTCGTTTTCCGCCATGCGGAATCCGCGGGCGCGGGCTTCTCCGCACCCACTGCCGATCAGCAGGCGGCCATGAAGGCCCAGGGCGTCGAGGCCAAGATCGAAACCATCCGCCGCGAACAACCCAAGGTCGGACGCAACGACCCCTGCCCCTGCGGCAGCGGGAAAAAATTCAAGCAATGCCACGGTCGCGGCGGGTAGCCGCGAATGGCGAATCTCGAATAGCGAAGATCGAATGGACTGATGGGTGCCGCGCGTTGGCAGTTTCATATTGACGTTGGCGGTACGTTTACGGACGTAGTGGCCGTCTCGCCGATGGGGGCGATGCAAACGCACAAGTTGCTCAGCAACGGGGCGGTTCGCGGTCAGGGGGTTGTTCACGACGGCGAGCGACAAATTGTCGATTCGGCGCGTGTCGGCGACCCCGCCGATTTCTGGGTCGGCTACGTCCTCAACTCATTACCAAATCGGCAGATTACCAGTTCGCCAACTCACATCACCAAATCACCACATCGCCACATCGCCATATCAGTGACGGACTTTAATCGGGCTACCGGTACGCTGACGCTTGCGGATCCCATCGATGCGGCGGAAATCAACTATGAGCTTCGCTCGGACGAAGAAGCGCCGGTTTTGGCGATTCGGTATTTGATGGGACTGCGTCTTAGCGACCCGATCGGGTCGATTGAGGTGCGACTTGGTACGACTCGCGCGACCAATGCGCTTCTGGAACGCAAAGGAGCGAGAACCGCGTTCGTTACGACGAAGGGCTTCGGCGATGTGCTCAAGATCGGTTACCAGGATCGCCCCGAGCTCTTCAAGCTCAATATCCGCAAGCGCGACGAACTCGCCGAGCGAGTGATCGAAATCGACGAGCGTTTGACCGCGAAGGGTGCAGTACTGCGCGCACCAGACGAGGAGGGGGTCCGGACCCAACTGGAAACAGCTCGCGCAAAGGGCATCGAAGCACTGGCCATCTGTTTGCTCCATTCGCACGTGAATTCCGAGCATGAAGAGCTGGTCGTCCGGATCGCTGAGTCGCTCGGATTCTCGCAGATTTCCGTCTCTTCGCGCGTGGCCCGCCTGGAGCGCATCGTGCCGCGCGGCGACACCACGCTGGTGGACGCCTACCTTGGCGGGACGATCCGCGGATACGTCGCCTCGCTGCGCAAGTCGATGCCGCAGGCCCGCATCCGCCTGATGACCAGCAACGGCGGGCTGATCGACGCTGACTTCGCCGGCGGCAAGGACACCATCCTCAGCGGGCCCGCCGGTGGCGTGCTCGGCTGCGCACATGTAAGCCGCGCTGCCGGATTCGATCGCACCATTGGATTCGACATGGGCGGCACGAGCACGGATGTCATCCGCATCGAGCCGTTGCCGAATTCCTTCGAATATCAGCACGAAACGGTCAAGGCCGGCGTCCGCATCATGACGCCCATGCTGGCCGTCGAAACCGTCGCGGCCGGAGGCGGGAGCATCTGCGCGTTCGACGGCCAAAAGCTCACCGTCGGACCGCATAGCGCCGGCGCCGACCCCGGACCGGCTTGCTATGGACGTGGCGGACCCCTCACCATCACCGACGCCAATCTGTTCCTGGGCCGGGTTTCCGCCGTACATTTCCCTTTCTTGTTAGACCGGCAGGTCGTCGAGAGTAAACTCGCCGCACTCCGTGAGGTTGTTCGCGCGGCCACGGGTTCCGCGTTGACTTCCGCGCAACTTGCCGGTGGGTTCATTCAAATCGCCAACGGCCACATGGCCGCCGCGATTCGCAAGGTCTCCATTGCCAAAGGCTACAATCCGGCGGAATACACGCTGACCACCTTTGGTGGCGCCGGCGGTCAGCACGCCTGCGCCATTGCGGAAGCGCTACAAATTCCGCGAATCCTTTGCAGTCCCTACGCGGGCGTGCTCAGCGCGCTGGGAATCGGAACCGCTCCAATCAAGCGGGTGCGCGAGCAGAGCGTGAACGCGGTGTTATGCGAAGAATCGCTTGTCGGACTCCATGATGCCGCGAAGCAAATTGCGGGGGAGTTGTTGCAAGAAATCCAGGGTGAGGGAGTCGATCCATCCACGGCCCCAGAAATCAAACAATCGCTCGATGTATGCTATGGAGGACAATCGACAGTGCTCACCGCGAGTGCGGAATCCGCGCTGGTCGTTCGTGCGGAATTCGAACGGCAACATCGACAACTGTACGGCTACATTCACGCCGGGCGGGACGTGGAAGTCCGCGTGCTACGCGTGGAAGTGTCCGCTGGTTGCGGAAACTTCTCGTTGTGCAATTCCTCATACCCCTCCACCAGATCGCCAAACGTCGCCAGCAATGCGAAGAGCGCATTTGATACCGGCTCGAAGCCAGCAGTGCATACGATGATTATCGGCGGCGAAGTCCGTCACGTACCCTTGTACACACGCGACGTGCTCGTACCGGGAGCGAAGATCAATGGTCCGGCGATTCTGATCGAAGATACGAGCACGATCGTTGTGGACAGCGGTTGGTGCGCGATGGTTCTTGGTGGCGGAGAAATCCTGCTGGAACGAGTCCTTGCTGCAATGAAATGTGCTGATGGGGATTCGAAATCTCAAATCTCAAATTTGAAATCAAATAATGACGATTTAGAAATCGCAAATCCAAGGCATTCAATCGACAATCGAAAATCGCCAATCGATAATTCGCCCTCTCCCATCCGCCTCGAGCTGTTCAACAACCAATTCGCGGCCATCGCCGAGCAGATGGGGGTTACGCTCCGCCGCACGGCCTTGTCCACGAATGTGAAGGAGCGGCTCGACTTTTCCTGTGCGGTGTTTACGGCCGGCGGCGAGCTGGTGGTCAACGCTCCGCATATTCCCGTTCACCTGGGCGGCATGAGCGAATGCGTGAAGTGCTTGATTGAGGATGTGGGCGGCTTCGAGCCCGGCGATGTCTACCTCACGAACGACCCGTTTCGCGGCGGCTCGCACCTCAATGACGTGACCGTGATCACCCCCGTATTCGAGGAAATCAACGCAACTCGTGAGCGTGCCGAAGCGGCAACCCCTCTCCCTCCCAGGGAGAGGGGCAGCGGTGAGGGTAGAGACGCCCGGCAGGTTGTTGCTCCGCTCTTTTTCGTCGCCAGCCGTGCTCACCACGCCGAAATCGGCGGCATGCGTCCCGGTTCCATGCCGCCTGAATCCAAAATCCTCGCCGAAGAGGGAATACTCATCCGCTCGTTTCGCTGGATTGAAGAAGGCCGCGCGAGGCAAAACGAATTGCGTGCCCTGCTGGCTTCTCCGCCGTTCCCGTCGCGCAGCCCGGACGACAACCTGGCCGACATCGCCGCGCAGGTGGCCGCCAATCAAACCGGCGCTCACGCGCTCCTTTCCTTGGTGTCACAGCACGGCCTCGAAGTGGTTCGAGCGTACATGGCTCACATTCAAACCGCAGCCAAGAACAAGATGCGCGCCGCGCTGCACAAGCTCGGCGACGGCGTCTACCGGTTCGAGGATCGCATGGACGACGACACGACGATTCGCCTCGCCGTAACGATTCGCGATGAGACGGCTGCGTTCGATTTCACCGGCACCGATCCGGTTCACCCCGGCAACTTCAACGCCAACCGCGCCATCGTCACCAGCGCGGTGCTCTACTGCCTGCGCTGCCTGATCGACGATGACATCCCGCTCAACGCCGGCGTGCTCGCCCCGGTCGAGATCATCCTGCCGCGCTGCTTCCTGAACCCCCAAGGCAATTCCGATCCGCGAAAATGCCCTGCGGTTGCTGCGGGCAATGTCGAAACTTCGCAGCGCATCGTGGATTGCCTCTTCGGAGCGCTGGGCATGGTGACCGCCAGCCAGGGCACGATGAACAACCTGCTCATGGGCAATGAGCGTTTTGGCTACTACGAGACGATTTGCGGCGGTGCGGGCGCCGGGCCGACCTTCGACGGCGCCGACGCGGTGCATACGAACATGACCAACACGCGCCTGACCGATCCCGAAGTCCTCGAATCCCGCTACCCCGTTCGCCTTCATCGTTTCCAAATCCGCCAGGGTTCGGGAGGTGCAGGCCGTTTCCACGGAGGCTGCGGCGTCATCCGCGAGTTTGAATTCCTCGAACCCCTCGACGTTTCCCTCATCACCCAGCGCCGCCTCGTCGCTCCCTACGGCCTCCACGGCGGTCGCCCCGGTTCACCGGGCAGGAACAAATTGATTCGCGCCGCCGTGCCCGCAATCGACAATCGACAATCGCCAATCGACAATATCGTAGTCTTGCCCCCCATCGCGAGCATCTCCGTTCAGCCCGGCGACCGGCTCATCATTGAAACTCCCGGCGGGGGAGGTTGGGGACCACCGAATGCTGAATGCCAAATGCGGAATGCTGAATAGGCAACATTTCCGCATTCACCATTCCGCATTCGCAATTCCGCATTTGTGTCCGGCATGACATAATCGTCAACCTATGAATCCCCGAATCACATCGATGGAGAACCTCATCGCCTCTGACCCCGGCGGGCGGAATGTCTTCGGGCTGGTCGTTCCCGATCAACTCCGGCTGGCTGCACAGTCGCTGCGCCTGGCCCGGCGCGTCGCCATCGTGACGGGCTTCTACATTCCCGAAGCCGGCGCGGGCGAGACCGACGGACCGCCAGGTGCAAAGGTTCTGGGTGACGCGCTGCTCAAGCTCGGCGTTACCGTCGATTATCTCACCGACTCGTTCAATGCGCCGCTGCTCGCCGCGCTGGGCGTTGACCCCATCGTGGAGCACGCCCAATATCTTGAAACCGCCAAACCCTCGCACCTGGCTTCCATTGAACGCGCCGCCCGTGCCCGCGATGGCCGCTACCGCAACATGCGCGGCGTCGATATCACCGCCACCACGCCGCCGCTCGACGAACTCTTTCTCGAAGCCGGCCTCCGCGGACTGACCACCATCGGCATCGGCGACGGCGGCAACGAGATCGGCATGGGCAAGGTTTTCGCCGAAACGCTCGCGACCATTCCGCACGGAGGCGATATCGCCAGCATCGTGCCCACCGACTTTTGCATCGCGGCCGGAGTCTCCAACTGGGGTGCTTACGGACTGGCCGGGGCGCTCTCCATTCTCGCGGACCAGGACCTGCTCCCCACCGCGGGAGAGTGCGCCGGCCAAATCGATGCCGTCGTGAATGGCGGCGGAGCGGTGGACGGCGTCACGCACCGTCACCAATCGACCGTGGACGGCCTGCCGCTTTCCGACTCGCTCCGAATGCTCGAAGCCATCCGCCAGCTTATCGTCGCCTCCCCGCTGGAACGCCGCGTGCCGGTGACTGTGGGGATTCTCGGCTACGGCGAGGCCGGTCGGGCGGCCGCAACGCTGCTGGCGCGACACGGCCACCGCGTCTGCATCTCGGACCTCAAGAGCGTTTCGCTGGAAGCCGGTCTGAGCGTGGCCGGCGTCGAAACCGGCGGGCACACCATCAAGTTTCTCTCACAGTGCGACCTGGTCATCGCCAGCCCCGGCGTGCGCGAAGACACCCCCATCCTCAACGACCTGCACCGGCACGGCATCCCGGTCATCAGCGAACTCGAACTCGCCTACCAGCTTTGCCCATACCCGCTCATCGCCGTGACGGGCACGTGCGGCAAACGCTCCACCATCGAGCTGATGCAGCGAATCTTCGCCCGCGCCGGGCATTCGCTCACCATCGGCGGCAACAAGGGCAGACCTCTGTCGGCGCTGCTGCTGGACTCGGCACTGTCAATCGACAATCGACAATCGACAATCGACAATCCCCACATCGCCCTGGCCGTCTCCAGCTTTCAGCTTGAGTCCATCGTCCACTTCCGCCCGCACATCGCTGTGCTGCTCAACATTCAGGAGGATCACCTCGACCGCCATCGATCCATCGCCGAATACGCCCGCATCAAGAGCCGCATTTTCATGAACCACCGGCCCGACGACATTCTCATCCTGCCCTACGACGACCCGCGACTTCGCGGCCTGGCCCGCAAGCACCAAGGCCGGACGCTGTTCATCTCCCGGCACCATCCCCTCGACCGCGGCGCCTGGATCGAGAACGGCCGGATTGTTCTCAACGTCGACGGCGCAGTCGAGCCGATTGCCGCCGACTTCGCATCGATCGGTGATGGTCCGCCGCCGGCCGAACCGTTCGTGGAAAACGTCCTGGCCGCGATTCTGGCCGCCAGGTTGTCGATTGCGACGGCAAAGTAGAAAACGCAAACGACGAAACCTTCAAAAGTCCAAAGGGGAACAGGGCGCGCAAAAAAAACACGAATGGAAAAAAAACGACGATTGGATTAAAGCAGCAATTCGTCTCTGATGAGAAACCCGCACGCAAAGTGCGCAGGATATTTTCGTCCAGGGCTGTTTGCGGCTGGATTTACGGGCATTTCCAGCCTGTCTGGAAGAGCTCCAACTTTGCGGATCTGCCCACTCCTTTTTGGCTCCGGCTACACCGGGTTAGGAATGGGTGAGGCTTGGGGTGCAGGCGGTGACGGCCTGATGGACGAGTGCGGCGAGGTTTTCCATGCGGCGGGCCAATCGCAGTGCGGGCCTGCTCGGATCCGTCATTTCGTCACTGTGATCGACTGGGACGACGCTGGAGGAAGCGAGTTGAGCTTCTCGTAGGAGTGCTGCGCTGGGAGTCGATGCGTTTGATGTTGCCGGTTTTTCGCTTATCCGCCTGGGTGTCGGGGGGGCGGGATCGTCTACGCTCGATCGAAGCGAAAGCGAAGGCGCCTGCATCTCCGCGAGTCGAACTCGGTGGGCGGCGTCGGCCATACGATCGAGGATGTTTTGCGATTTGGCGGTTTGATCGTCAAGGCGACGTAACATCGTTTGGGCGTTTTCCGTATGCCGGGCTCCGATTCTGGCTGCGTCGTTCATCTTACTGAGAAGAGGGGCCAGGTGGGCCGCGGACGACTTCACCATGTGGAGCAGGCTGGTGAGCTGCTGCTCGCGATGAAGAAGCTGCTGGTGATTATGGGCTGCGCGGTCCGTGGTCGCGGTCAATCGCTCGGCGACTACTTCACTGTGCCGCAGGCCCGTTTCCATTTGGGCAATCAGAGCCGCGGCCTGCGCGCATGCCGCGGACAATGGATCCTGGGAATGATAAGTCTGGCGCTGCGCTTGTGAAACGTGACGTGTGGTCTGCTGGGTAACGACACGTTGGGGCACGTTCGGCGAAGTCGTCGTGCCGGCGGGCTCAGACACCATGATGGCTGCCAGCACGGACTCGACGAACGCGGTGTCGAGCGTTTTTCGATCAGCCGAATAGGCACTGAGCATGACATTGTCGCATAGGGTGTTGATCAGTCGTGGAAGTCCGCGAGAGGCCTTGTGGATCGCGTCAATGCTGCGCGGTCCAAACATCGCGGGATCGCGGGCTCCGGCTACGGTAAGGCGATGGCGGATGTACCCTTCGGCGGCCTGACGGTCCAGGGCGGGCAGATGAAAACTCCGGAATAGCCGCTGTCGTAACTGTCGCAGGGCGGCGGATTGGAAACGCGTCTGCAATTCGGGCTGTCCGACGATGGCGATCTGGAGCAGCTTGGCGTCGTCGGCCTCGAGGTTGCCGATCATGCGGAGCTGTTCGAACGCATCGACGGAGAGATTCTGGGCTTCATCGAGGACGAGAACGACGGGGATGTTCTGGGCGAATTTTGCGAGCAGGAAATCGTGCAACATGCGGACGAGTTGTGCATTGCTCGCGTCTTTTTCATGAACGAGTTCGAATTCCGCGCAAAGAGATTCGGTCAGGTCGGCGGAATCGCGGATCGCGTGATTGATGTTGGCGAAAGCAATGGTGCCGGCGAAGTGCTTGATCATCAGACGCGAGACGAGCGTCTTGCCCGCCCCCACTTCACCGGTGAGCAGTACGAACCCTTTTTTTTCCTTGACGGCGTAGATGAGCGAGGCCAGGGCTTCCTCGTGGTCGGGGGTGGGATAAAAAAAGCGCGGATCGGGCGTGTTGTTGAAGGGAAGTTCTCGTAGTCCGAAAAACTCGGCGTACATTGCCGACATCCTTACGTAATGTTTGGTTCGCGACGAAATCAATCGCTGCGCAGTCCCAGCCTTGATATCGGTCCTTCGGTTATCGCCCTGAAATTGCTGTTTGATTTCCCTGAATTCCGACCGGCGAATTCTTCGCGGACCCGAGGTTTAGGGGCCAAGACGGACTCCCGATAAACCCTTAACGCCCGACACCCGGCATGAGCGGGATGGGGTGACGTAAACGGTTGCTGCGCGGCGATTTTGCGCGACGGAGTCGCTTTTTGGTCTCGATGCGATATTACGAGTTGGTGATGGTCTGCACGACAGGGCTGGCCATGTCGGCAGGATGCTCGCACAAAAACGACAGCGATGTCCTGCACTTTTTGCGCGAACACGAGCACCAGGTTTCGGCGATCGAGTATCGAGTGGGCATCCCCGATGGGCTGGCGATTACGGCCCCGAGAATCCTGGAAATTGACGGCGAAACGCAGCGCATTCGTCCGGACGGAAAAATCAGCCTGCGGCTTCTGGGCGACGTGAAGGTCGTGGGAATGACGGCCAAGGAGATCGCGGCGAAGCTGGAAGTGTTGCTATCGCGGTACTACGGCGATCCCAAGGTTGACGTGCGCGTCGTGTCGTACGAATCGAAGAAGTATTACGTCTACGGCATGGCCGGTGGTGTGGGCCCCAGGCCGTTTACCGGACGGGATACGTTGTTCGACGCGGTGATCAAGTCGGGTACGAACTTCCTGTCGTGGACCAGCAAGGTCAGGGTGGTTCGACCCGCCCATGGCGAGACGCCGGTGCGCATCATGCAGGTGGACATCGACAAGATGGCCAAAACCGGCGATTGGTCTCAAAACATTCTTTTGGAGCCGGATGACATTGTGTACATCCCGCCGACTCCGGGAGGTTGGCTTGGGTTGAAGGTGCGCGAAGTGCTCTACCCGGTGGCGCCGATTGCCCAGGCCTATGTCACGCCCGCGCAGATTCGTGACGTGAGCAACGCCTACGATGAAGAAAGAAACGGAAGCACGAACTACGGCAACCTCGGTGGCGGCACCTACAACGGAGGCTACTGATCCTTGGGACGCATCGCGGACGCCTTGAAACGCGCCGAACAGGAACGCAAGCATAGTCTCTCCTCGTCGGACGGAGGAGTGGCTACGCTGTCGCCTCCGCCGCGCATGCCGCCCGAAGTGCTTGATCCTATTGAGAAGCTTCCCCTTGAGGCCATCGAAACGCCGGCCGTCGTGGAGGGACTGGCCGAATCGCTGGTTCCGTTCTATGAGCGGTCCTCACTGGTGACTGAGCAATATCGTTCGTTGCGAACGAGGTTGCTCAGCGCAAATCCAAACTACGAGCATCGGATCGTGGCGATCACGTCGGCGGTTCCGAAAGAGGGTAAGAGCGTCACGACGCTGAATTTGGGCTGCATTCTGGCCGAAATTCGGCATCTTCGCGTGCTCGTGGTGGATGGGGATTTTCGCCGCAGTTCGTTGGCGCACATGCTCAATCAGCCCACGGGGCCGGGGCTGGCGGACGTTCTGGCCGGCGATGCTACCTTCGAGCAAGTGGTGCAATCGACGCCGATTCCGAATCTCAGCTTCATTCCGGCGGGCAGCACAAAGGGCCGGTCGGCGGCAGAGCTTCTGACGGCATCCAGCGCCCAGGCTGCGTTCAAGCGGCTGCGTGACGAATATCACTACACCATCGTGGACACCCCGCCGGCTACGACCGTGACAGACGTTGGCATCATCGGACAGATGTGCCACGGCGTGATCGTCATCGTACGGTTGCATCGCACCCACGAAGCGGCGGCCAAGCGGGCAGTGCGGCTGCTTCAGGTAAACAACATTCCGATTGTGGGATGCCTGCTGGTGGGCCGCGACGCCCCGGCGAGCGGGTATTACGGATACGGGTACGGATACGGGTATCGGTACAACCATTACCGGTACTATGACACGAACAACGAAGGAGATGGGAAGAAGAATTAGGACGAATCAATAAGCTCTTTTGCCTTGTTGCCTTCTTGCCTGTGTATGATCCGTGACCGACTGATCGTCTGCATCGCCAGCTCGTGGGACTACGATCCCACCAGCAAGCATCATCTCATGCGGATTCTCTCTCGCGAGAACCAGATTCTCTGGGTGAATTATCATGGGACGCGGCGGCCTGGGGTGACGCGATGGGACCTGCGCGATTCGATTTCCGCCGCCCTGCGCGTGGGCAAGGGGCTGCGCCGCGTTTCGCCAGGCCTCTCGCAGTTGACTCCGCTGGTCATTCCCGGCGCGACGGGGCCGATCCTTGGCCCTCTCCACCAGCGATTGCTGACCGAGCAAATTGATCGGGCGATCGGCGTACTCGATCCGGCGCGTCGCAAAGCGGTGCAGGTGTGGACGTTTGCGCCCGACGTGCATTTTCTTCGCGGGGCACTCGGCGAAGAGAGTTTCGTATATTACTGCGTGGATGAGTACACCAAGTTCCAGGGCTTCGACTCGGATGCGATGACGCGGCTGGAATCCAGGTTGCTCCATTGCGCCGATCTCGTCATTACCACGTCCAAACCGTTGTGGGATGCCAAGAGGAAAATTCGAGCGGATGCGGAGCTGGTCCCGCACGGCGTGGATTACGATCACTTTGCGAAGGCGTGGCGCGAGCCGCCGGCGGCGCCGGCCGATTTGCGCGATGTCCGCAGGCCGATCTTCGGTTTTTTCGGGCTTATACACCACTGGTTTGATGTACAACTGGTTGCCCAGGTCGCAAAACTGCGCCCGGACTATTCGTTCGTTTTGATTGGTGATTGCAAAGTTGATTCGAGCAAACTGAACCTGCCCAACGTTCACTTGCTGGGCCGGAAGGACTATTCCACCCTGCCCGCGTACTGTGCGGCGTTCTCCGCCGGGTTGCTGCCGTTCGTGCGCAACGCGTTGACGCAGTGCGTCAACCCCATCAAGCTGACCGAGTACCTGGCCGCCGGACTGCCCGTGGCGGCTACGGCGATTCCCGCCGCCCAGGATTTTGGCGGGCCGGTTGCGATTGCGAATTCGGCGGAAGAGCTTGCCGCCGCTTGCGACGCGGCGCTCCAGTATGGACCGGCGGATCGGCCTCGAATCAGTGAAGCGGTCCGGGCACACACTTGGGAGGCTCGCGTTGAAACCGTATCTGATCTGGTTTTAAGGACCCTTCGCCGAGCGCCGCGACCGGAAGTTCATCCACAAACGGTGAATGCGGCGGTGCGCAGTGGATACTGGCAGCCTTTCGAACGCATCGTGAGTCACCCAGCGAACTGATTTCCCCGCACGCGGCCCTGCATCTTCCGATTCCGCTTCGAAGACATGGAAGCTGATACTCCGATGGGTGAGCTGATGCCGGACCACTCCGACTTTTCGCGGCTTGCGCGGAACAATCAGCGAGTGAGCCACGGTGAGTCGCTCGAAACTCCGAGCCGCACCATTCCCCTTGAAATCCAGCGATGGGAATTCCCACAATCCCGACCACAATCCACCTTCGGGTCGCCGCCTGACCAACAATCGCTCTTTGCACACCAGCAATCCTACGGCGATGGAACATTTGGCGGGTTGGGCCTTGGGCTTGGAAACCGGAATCTGCTCACCGGCCATGCTGCCCACTACGCAAGAGGACATCAAGGGACAAATCGCGCATTTCGGCGCTCGTGACAGACATAGGCTGCTGCCCAAATCCATCCCGGCCTGGTTGAAATCGCCGGGTCGCTTCACGCAGAGAAGCATGTCGGCTTCGCCTTGAATGCGAGCTCGCGCGGCGGCGGACGACGTTGCCTTCATTCCCAGCAATCGGCTTACAACGCGCGACACATTGGCGTCCACGGCCGCCACCGGTTCACCGTAGGCGATGGAGGCAATCGCGGCCGCTGTGTAAGCACCGATTCCGGGGAGCGTTCGCAAACCCTCAGCGGATTTCGGGATGCCTGTTCCCGCTTCGCGCAGCCCTCGGACTGCCCGATGCAAGTGCAGGATGCGACGGTAATATCCAAGCCCTTCCCACATCTTGAGCACGCCTTGATGGTTGGCCTTCGCGAGCAATTCGAACGTGGGGAACCGAGCGAGGAACGGCTCGTAGTAGCGAAGCACCGTTTCGACGCGGGTCTGCTGGAGCATGATCTCCGCGACCCACTGTGCATAGGGATCATGGTGTCGGCGACGCCAGGGCAGGTCGCGTTTGTTCTTGTCGTACCAACTCAGGAGGCGGCGGCGAATTGACGAGATCGCCCCACGGGGCTTGGTGTCACCCTGAGCGCAGCGAAGGGTCTTGCCTAGATGCTTCGCTTTGCTCAGCATGACATTGCGGTAGTTTTTTATCGTTGAGGTAGTTTTACGCCGCATTGGGCGCAGTATATCGAGGCCTCCCGGTTGTGCTCGTGGCAGCGCGGGCATCGGCGCGGCGATCGCCGAGCGCCGATAGCCCACGAAACGACCACCACGACTACCGCGACAACCCACAGGCGGGAATCATCGAAAAACCAGAAGGCAAGAAAATCCGGCATCCTCATCGAGTGGCTCCCGAAAAATCGAATTTAAGGATGCCACCTGCCAGCCAGAATTCCGTCAATGGACAAATCTTCGTCCAATTCTACCCAACGCAGAGCCCGGCCACGCGCTTCGATGCGGACTTTCGCCAGGTCTTCTTCCTTCGCGTTTTTTAGGAGACGGTACTTTTCGGCTGGGAAACCAATTGTGCGTCCGTCATCCAGCTCGACCCAGACGGTTTTGGCCTGAACCCATGCTCGGACCGCGCGTTTAGATTCTGTATGTGTCATCACCGTTATTATACCAGCTATTTCATCGACTCGGTGAATACTTTCGTCGCGGCGGCGACGCCAACGCCGGATGTAAACTTGTACCCCTGGCCCGCCAAAGTCATTTCGAGGGCGGCGATGACCGCGATGGTGTCGAAGGCGTCCACGTAGCCCATGTGCGAGAAGCGGATGATTTTGCCTTTTAGCTCGCCCTGACCGCCGGCGATCTGAAACCCGTACTTCTCGCGCATGGTCTTGCGGAGTTTTGCTTCGTCCACGCCCTGCGGAACGACCATGGCCGTCACCGAATCCACGGGGTCGGTTGCGAAGACTTTCAGCCCGAGGGCAACGGCCGTCGCTCGTGTGGCGTTGGCCAGGAGGGTGGTTTCCGCCCAGATGTTTTCGAGTCCGCGCTCCCTGATACCCCGCAGCACGTGGAGCAATCCGCGAACCAGTGAGACGGCAGGTGTGTAGGGCACGTCCCACTCCAGCAACGATTTTTTGTACGCTTTCAAATCGTTGTAAAAGATCGGTGCCTTGCCCGACTCGATGCGCTCCCAGGCGCGATCGCTGACGGCGACGAATGCCAAACCTGGCGGCAGCATGAGAGCCTTCTGCGAGCCGGTGATGTAGCAATCGACTCCCCAATCGTCCATCTTCACCGGGATGGCACCGACGGCGGTGATGCCGTCCACGATCAGAATCGCGCCGCGTTCGCGCGTGAGTTTTCCGATTCCCGCGACATCCGAGAGCGCCGTGGTCGAAGTCTCGCTGTGTACGCAAATCACCGTATCGATGGCCTTGTCGGCATCGAGGGCCTTTTGGACATCCGTAGCCTTTGCGCCGCGGCCCCACTCGATGGGCAGCCGGGTATGTTCGATGCCGAAGGTGGCGCAGACCTTGGCCCATCGCCCGGCGAAATTGCCGTTGTCCACGACGAGTGCCTTATGCCCCTTCGTGCAGCATCCGACGATGGCCGCCTCCGCCGCCGCCGTCCCGCTGCCGGTGATGGTAACGACCATCGACTTGGTCTGGAAAAGGTACTGAAGCAACTCGTGCGATTGCTTGACCCATTCCTTGTAGATGCCGGTGCGATGGTGCTCCATCGGGCGGGCCATCTCGAGCAAAACGTCTTCGGGAACCATTGTCGGGCCGGGCGTAAATAATCTGATTTTTTTCATGGGTTTTGCCTTTCATCTGGACTTGGGGGACAGAGTGGGCCTAATGTCTCGATTGGTTGAGGAACCTTTTTTTGCATCGCAACCCAAATGATGTTGATGTCGATTTCTTGATAACGATGAACCAAACGATCGCGAATGTCAGCCATGTCCCTCCAGGGAACCTTAGGCAAACTGTCATGGAATCCCGGAGACAATCGCTTGGTTGCTTCTCCGATAATTTCGAGTTTCTTCTGCACGGCGGAAAAAACGAGGTTATTCTTAGTCAATTCAGTGCGTGTCATCGTGCCGACAAACTCGAGAATGTCGCGGCCAGGTCAGCTTCCATATCCGTATACTTGCAACCCCAATCGCCTGCGTCGTTGTCGATGAACTTCACCAGAAAATCGGCGTCGCTTGCGTCCTTGAAATCATCGCGAAGTACGGAGTCAAAAACCGCGAGTTTTTCAACCCCGTACTTCCGGCATAACCCCTCGATTTCAGCCATCGGAAGTGTTGGCAATTTGCGTACCATCGATGACAGCATAATCGAGGCCTGAATACCCGGTCAAAGCGGGTCCGTGACCGTTTCGGCGGAGCCGTTTTTCCGCCTCGGAGAGGCGTAGGAATGTAGCCACGGGTGCAGCGAAGCGGAACCCGTGGAAATGGAAGAAGAAAATCGGCCCGCCCCGGCGGGGCGGAGGAATCAGAGGGTGGAAACGATCCTCCGCCCTTTCAGGGCGGGAACAAGAGGAGCGCTTGCCAACCACGGGTTTCGCTTCGCTCCACCCGTGGCTACCCACCTTGGCCCCGTCCGGGGCCACTTGCAGAGATTCATGCAAAGCGTTGTTGCGCTATCGGTTCGGATTCTGCGTTGTTTTTGCTTAAATTCTCATAAAAGTCTTGACTTATCCCNNGTAAAGTATCACCGTATGCGTTTTCATTAAGACACCTTACAAAGGAGGAAGCAATCATGTTTCAGTGGGAAAGAAAGCTCTGGCAAATCGTCCTGTTTGTGTCACTCTCTGGTACTGCGGCCCATGCCGTTCCGAGTTGGTCGCTGCAATCCACGTCCGGTCCATCGCCGCGAGCGGAGCACGCAATGGTTTATGATTCGTGCCGAAACGTCGTCGTCTTGCAGGGTGGTGCCGACGCCCAGGGAGGGTTCGCAGACACATGGGAGTGGGACGGAAACGAGTGGTCGCTACGGGCCACGACTGGTCCTGGGCCAAGAGGCCAAGCGAGCATGGCGTTCGACGCCGCCCGCTGTGTCAGTGTGCTCTTTGGTGGCGGCTTCTGGAATGACGGCTACCTGAACGATACATGGGAATGGGATGGAAATGCCTGGACGGAAAAGTGCACCAATTGCGGTCCAACCGCGAGGACTACGGCTGCTATGGCGTACTACGCCTCGCGTCAGCGCGTTGTGCTGTTCGGAGGCTGGTCTAGTTCCGAATATCTCAACGACGTCTGGGCGTGGGATGGGGCTACGTGGGCGCCCGTTACCACAAACAGTGGGCCCACACCTCGGGGGGGCGCTCGAATGGTCTACGACACCGTTCAAGACCGACTCGTCGTTTTTGGGGGGAGGCTCGTCCCGGTGACTTGTGGAACAATGACCGACGAGACTTGGGAACTGGAGTGGCCCGTGGTGTCCGGGGCGGCGACCTGGACGCTTTCGGGCAGCTCCTTGGCACCCTCGCAGCGAGAACTTACCGGGATGGCCTTTGATGCCAGCAGTGGGTCAACCTTGCTCTTCGGCGGAATGAACACATGCGACGACTTCTACGGCGACACCTGGCGCTACGATGGAACTTCGTGGCATCTCGTGACCGATTCGGGCGGACCGAGCCGGCGGCATCAATTCGGAATGGTCTTCGACGAAGCGCGCGGGGAAACTGTGCTTTTTGGCGGTGTCACAAACCTCGCCTACGGTCAAGTGCCAAATGAGTCCAGCGGTGAGACTTGGTCGTACGGCGAGCCTCCGCCGCCAGTCCCGACCGTATCCGAGTGGGGGCTGATCGCGATGACCGTGCTGGGACTTACCGTCGGCTCAATTTTGTTTTCCCGTGCGCGTCGGACACAGGGTATTTGAATGCGCACCAACGCGGGCGATGGTTCGTGACAGATTAGACGGAGCTGTTTTTCCGCCTCGGAGAGGCGCAGGAATGTAGCCACGGGCGCAGCGAAGCGGAACCCGTGGAATATTGAAGAAGAAGAGCGGCCCGCCCTCGCGGGGCGGAGGAATCATACGAATCCCCAGAATTACCTGCGCCTGGGCCGATCCGCGCCATCCACTGCTCACAGAGCAGTGGCACACGACAGGAGCGCAGCTACTGGGTCGTATGCGTATCAGGGAGAGGAAGCGATCCTCCCCCCTTTCAGGGCGGAAACGAGAGGAGCGCTTGCCAACCACGGGTTCCGCTTCGCTGCACCCGTGGATACTCACCTTGGCCACCGTCCGGGGCCACCTGAGAGGATTCGTGCAGAACGCCGTGGCGGTCGCGGTATAGCCGGAGTAGGGCGTGCAATGCCCGCCGCTACTCGAAATTACTGACCCAACGGCGGGCAGAGCCCGCCCTACCGAACTTTGCCTCGTTGCCTCGCTGCCTTCTTGCCTCTTTGGAAGTTTCGGCGTTTCCGCGTTTCTGCATTACAATCCCCCCTATGGATACAGCCGATTCGAGCCGAAGAGGATTCATGATGACAGCGATTGGCACAGTGGCCGGAGGCGTTGCCATCCTCCGCGACGACGCGATCTCGCGGGTCCAAGCCGCAGTCACGGCAAGCGGAAACACCCCGCCCGATCAGCTCGCCGCCAACGAGGATTTCTGGTTCGAAGTGCAGCAGGCCTACGACGTGGACCGCTCGCTGCTCAACCTTAACAACGGCGGCGTGGCCCCCTCGCCGCGCGTCGTGCTCGATGCCATGCAACGCCACACCGAGTTCACCAACCACCTGCCCTCGCGGCACCTCTGGGAGGTGCTCGATCCGCAGGTCGAGCCGGTGCGCAAGCGCCTGGCCGCCCACTTCGGCTGCGACGCCGAGGAAATCGCCATCACCCGCAACGCCAGCGAATCACTGGAAACCTGCCTGCTGGGCATCGACCTGCAGCGCGGCGACGAAATTCTCTGCACGTCGCAGGATTATCCCCGCATGTTGCAAACGCTCCGCCAGCGCGAAAAACGCGAAGGCGTGGTGCTCAAGACGTTCACGGTTCCCACGCCGCCCGAAAAACTCTCCGACATCACTCGCCTCTACGAACAGAACATCACGCCGAAAACGAAGATGATCCTGGTCTGCCACGTGATCAACATCACCGGCCAGATTCTGCCGGTAAAGGAAATCGTCGAGCTAGGCCGCTCCCGCAACATCCCCGTCATCGTGGACGGCGCGCACTCCTTTGGCCACTTCCCCTTTAAGCACGCCGACTTGGACTGCGACTACTTTGGCACCAGCCTGCACAAGTGGCTCAGCGCCCCGATCGGCACGGGAGTCCTCTACGTTCGCAAATCGAAGATCGCGTCGCTCTGGCCGCTCATGCCCCCGCCCGACACCACGGCCGTGGACAACATCCGCAAGTTCGAAGAAATCGGCACGCACCCCACGGCCCCGCGCCTGGCCATCGCCGAAGCGCTCATGTTCTACGAAGGCATCGGCGCGGAGCGCAAGGCCGCCCGCCTCCGCTACTTGCGCGACCGTTGGGCCAAACGGCTGGTGGGCCAACCCAAGGTCAAGCTTTATACCAGCTTGAACGTAGATCAGTCGTGCGCCATCGCCACGGTGGGAATCGAAGGAATCAAAGCGTCCGATTTGACCAAGCATCTTTTCGACAAGCACCGCATCCTCACCACCCCCATCGAGCACGAGCACATCAACGGCATCCGCGTGACGCCCAACACCTATACCACCCTCGCGGAAGTCGACCGCTTCGGCGATGTGATGGAGCAGATCGTGGCCAAAGGTCTGGGTTAAGTTTACAACTGGGAGGGTTGAATTGCGGCGGGTGATCCATTGGAGTCTCGGGTTCCTCTGGGTGGGGGCGGCGTTGTGGGCACAGGCAGTTCAGTCTCCTTCGCTTGTCCTGGGATTAATATTCGTATTGGGTCTTGTCCTGCTGGCGGCATTTTCAAAGACCTTAAGAAAACATTTGCTGATCGCGCTACTTAGAAACTCGATGTTGGCGGCCTGCTTTATTGCAATGGCGTTGATTGCCGCGAGCTCGTTCGTCGAAGTTTGCATTCCCGTATCTCGTTCGAAAGCAATTGGCATTGAGGGTCACAGTTTTTTCCTGTTGGAGGACAAAGGTCGAACAACTTGGCCAACGAATACTCCGACATGGAAGACTCCGACAAAAGCGTACTTCAACTTCATTTGGCCGCCGTCATTTACTGGACCATCAAGTTTCCAGACCGGTGGAATCGATGGTCGTGGACATTGGCTCGAAAAATCTCACACAGAAATTGTTCCACTATTTTTTGCTTTCCTTTTGCCGCCTCTCTTTCTCTTGCTGCTTCGATCCAAAAGCGCTCTTGCGGGGAAGTGCGGCCGATGCGAGTACGACCTTACTGGCAACGTTTCCGGCGTCTGCCCGGAATGCGGTGGGCCAATTCCGAGGCATCTTGACTGAAGTTATAACAAATGTTATAATCCGAGGATGGTGACGCAGGCGCTCAAAATCACAGCCATCGGCAACTCATCGGGAGTCATTCTACCTCGAGAGATCATGGAACGTCTTCGCGTAGAAAAAGGAGACACGGTGTATGCCATTGAGACTCCCAATGGGATCGAGCTGACTCCCTTCAATCCACAATTCGGAAAGCAAATGGAGGTGGCCGAGCGCGTCATGCGCGAGGACCGCGATGTCCTCCGCAAGCTGGGCGAATAAGTCATGCGCGAGCCCGAGTGGATTCGCGGCGACGTCGTTCTTGCCATTCACAGAAGGCAACTCGCTGAACATGGCGGGATAGACGGCGTCCGCGATTCCGGATTACTGGAATCGGCGCTCGCTCGCCCTCAGAACCTTTGGGCGTACAGCGACCCCAAGCCTGACATCTCGGCATTGGCCGCATCTTACGCGTTTGGAATCATCAAGAACCACCCGTTCCTCGATGGCAACAAGCGAACAGGCTACGCAGTTTGTAGGATCTTTCTGATTCTCAACGGACACGACATCGACGCGACGCAGGAGCAAAAATACGAAACGGATTTGGCCATCGCAAGCAGCGATATTGATGAGGCCGGTCTCGTAGATTGGATGCGAACTGTGCTGATTCGATCAAAATAAGGGGGCAATCAATTGCCGGTCTGCTTGCGCATGATCATGTCGAACCCGCGGACCAGGGCCACGTATCCGCGCCAGACGAGGATGGTATAAAGCCCAAGGGCAATTGTAGTTCCGATAGCGGCGGAAACACGGATCGCCGACAGGCCGGCAGGCGTGGTCATGTTCGAACTCTGCGCCAGGTCGGCGGGAGCGATTAGAAACCACACGGCCGTGAAGGGCGTAAAGGGCGAGAGAAACGCCGCAAACTCGCCGCCGGAGGCGTTCACCAGCGCGAAGCCGATCAGCGTCACCAGTCCGCCCGCCAGCAGGATCGCGCCGATGCTGGTCATCACCGCGGTCATATTCGTGCGGCTGGTCAGCGAAAAGCGCAGGCCGATGACGCAGGCAATGGCCGTATAAATCACCAGCAGCAGGCCGACCTCGGCCGCGGTCTCGATGGAAATCGTGCCGCGCGGAACTCCGCGAATGAGATCGACAATGGCAAACAGCAACAACGCGATGACCGGTCCGATCAGGAGCGGCAACACAAAACTCACCAGCCCGCGGAGCTTGCCCCATAGAACGTAGCTGCTGGTGAGCGGCGTGGTCATCATCAGCTCCATCGTCTTCGATTCCTTCTCCTTGGTGATCGAAGTGGCCGCCGTATTGGCCGCGATGATGAGGGCCAGGGCGAACTGGATCATGGTGAGTCCCGCCAGCCATTCGGGAACTTCGGAGGGCTTCAGTCCCCCGCGAACGTAATACAGGAACACAACGAAAGAGGACACCAATCCGCCGATGACGATCCCCCACCGAAGCCATCGCCCGCCCGCGGCGCGCGTGCAGGCCTCTCGCCATGCGACGGGATTGGACCAGACGTTGCGCGCCGGGCGGGTACGTTCACCGTTGGTTTGCCGCCGAAAGCGCGAAAGAAAATTGCTCAGAAAAGTCGGTTCGCCGGTCTTGATTCCGCGTCGCACAAAAAACATGCTCACGATTACGAGAACCAGCGACAGCGCCAGTGTCCAAACCACATACACGGTGGAGGGAAATGCCAGCGCATATCGTGCCAGCGAACCGTACTCCGGCAGGGCGGCATATGGCGGCGCGTTGACTCGATTGAGCGCCACTTCCAGCGAGAGAAATGGATGCAGCGGAGTCAACCAGCTCATGCGCACGCCGTCGAGATTCGCCGCTGATGCCGAAACCCACGTTCGGTCCCATCGGCCAATGAGGTAGAGCGCCAAAAGATAGAGGGCGATCATCAAATAAAAGGAAAAGATGGTCCGTCGCGTGCCGACGCCGATCATGGCGATGAAGATCGCCAGTGCGCCGGTGAGGATGGCCGTGGACGCCGAAAGCGCGAAACTCTGCACAATCTGTGGACTGGTCACGCCGCCGTAAATCATGGTCATGTAAAAAATTGGAAGCCCGGCCAGCAGAAGCACGATCACGAAATACAAACGGCTCATCAGCGTGCCAAGAACGATCTGCCCCGAAGTAAGCGGCGTCGAGATCAGGATGTTAAACGTCTGCGCGTCGCGCTCCTGGGTGATGGCGGAAGCCGTGAATACCGGTGCCAGGAAACACATGAGGAGCAACTGCGTGGTGGCCGCATATCGGAATGTCTGCGACGCACTTTTTGCCAGCTCGGTGAGGGAGGCGTTTTCCTCGGCGGAGGGGATTTGCAACCAGAGAACCACAGCCGCCAGAGCGGCCAGGTATCCAAACCGCAGCCAAAGATGGCGCTGCCGCCGCGACGCTCCGGCGACGACGCGCACGAGAATGGGATTGGCGGGTAACAAGTGCCACAGCCAAAGCCAAAGTTTGGAAAGAACGACATTCATGGTTGCATGAGCGAATCAGTGGCCAGTGCCCCGGCGCGCCGGGGATGCGAGCCGCCCCGCGCTGGCGCTTGGGGTTCGGACCACACGAATCATAAGTCGCGAACTTCGAACAAGGCAAGCTCGATGACCAGGCAACCCCATGCCCTCGCTTGCGAAAGCCTATCGCTTCACGCAAACTATGCGGAGTCTTGTTAAGGATATGTGTATGCGATTTCGAAATATGATCTTTCTGTTGGGATTGGTTTCCGCGGGGGCCTGCACGTCGGGGCGGAGCCATCGTGCAGAACCGGTGAGCCCGACTCCCGCCGCCCAGCGCTCCGAACCTTCCGGCGCCCGGGCGGAATCGGCCACGGACGCCAAAGTGAACGAGCCGAAGGCCGGCGAACTCGAAATCGTCGAGGAGAAGTACGACGGCGGCGTGGTCCGCAAGCGAGTGGAAGGCTATCGCAATCCGGAAGGTGAGTTTGTCCCGCATGGGCTGACCAGCACATGGTACGACTCGGGACTAAAGTGGACCGAAATGACTTTCCGCCATGGAATCAAGCAGGGACCGCAGCGCAAGTGGTACAACACCGGGGCGGAGTGGTCCCACAGCGCGTACGACAACGGCATCGAACACGGAGTTTGGACCACGTATCACCGCAACGGCGAGAAGGCCCGCGAATTTCACGTCGATCACGGCATGTGGGATGGCCCCTACATCGAGTATCACCCGAATGGCCGCACGAGCATGGAGGTGACTTTCGTGAAAGGTCTGCGGCAGGGCGTATCGAAGATCTACGATGAAGATGGTTCGGTTGTGATGGTCACCGATTACATCGACGGTGTGGAACAACCATAAATCAAAATGACCATCGGAAAACAAATGCAGACTATCCACTGCTCAAGAGCAGCGGTACCCCACTACCAACCATTTCAGAATTGAAAGTAGATAAACGGCGCGGCGGATTCGCCCAGGACGGCAAACAAGAGGAGCGTAGTGGCGATCACACCTCCTTGGATTAGAGCGGGGACGCGGTCATAGATTTCACGAAGCCCGCTGTGCCAGTTGCGCGGCACGAACTCGAAAATAATGCCCAGGACCAACACGGCATAGGCAAGTGAAGACACTTCGTCAGGGCCGGCCTGGAAGCTCAACATGCGCGTGAGGTAAATCTGCGCCGTCATGAAGTCCACCGCTCGGAACAAAACGAAGCAGCCGGCCACCAGGTGAAACGTAACCAGAATGCGTGCGGTACGGGAAGCGAGTGGTTGATTTTCGCCGTCCGCATCGATGCCCGTGGCTGCGTTGAACAAGCGCCCGGCACCCAGCATCAGACCGTGAGCCGCACCCCAGAGTACGAATCCCCACGCGGCCCCGTGCCATAATCCGCCCAGCAGCATCACGATCGCCAGATTTCGCGCGGTCCGCCACGTGGACCCGCGCCCGCCGCCCAGCGGAAAGTAGAGGTAGTCGCGAAGCCAGGTGGAAAGCGATATGTGCCACCGCCGCCAGAAGTCGCGCAGGCTCGTGGCCAGGTAGGGCCGGTTGAAGTTGATGGGAAGCTCGAAGCCCAGCATTTTCGCTGCGCCTATAGCAACACTGCTGTACCCCGAAAAATCGTAATAGATTTGGAACGCATAGCCGTACATCGCGATCAGCAAGGTCCATGATCCGTGCGCGGCTGGGTCGGAGAACACGGGATCGACGAGCGTGGTCGCCAGAATGTCCGCGATGAAAATCTTTTTGAAGAGGCCGCAAAGAATCAGCGAAAATCCGTCCTGTGCGCGAGTCTCGTCCCACTTCGGCTGACGGTCGATCTGCGGGAGAAACGTGGCGGCGCGGATGATGGGTCCGGCGATGAGTCGCGGGAAGAAGGAAATGAACAACGCGAACCGGGCGAAGCTCCGCGCCGGTTGCAGCACGCCGCGGTACACGTCCACCGTGTAGCTGAGCGCCTCGAACGTAAAAAAGCTGATGCCCAGCGGAAGTTCAAGCGAGTGGTGATGAATCGAAATGGGATAACCGATTGCAGTGGCAAGCGCAGCGACGTTGTCGGCCAGGAAATTGAAGTATTTGAAAACGAACAGGGTGCCAAGGTTGCTGACCAGGCTGAGAACGAGCCAGCGGCGTTTCGTTTGTTGCACGTTGGTTGCGGCGATGCGACCGGCCACGACATAATCGACGGCCGTCATGCCCAGCATCATGAGCGCGTAGGCAAGACTCCAGGATGCGTAAAAATAGAAACTGGCGACCAGCAACAGACCCATTCGCACCGTCGGCCGTCGGCGCACGGACCAAAAGAGTACCAGAACCGCCGGGAAAAAGAGCAGGAAATGCGCGCTGTTGAACAGCATGTTACGGAGTGCTCCGTGCGACGGCCTGGTTGTCCACCAGCTTGCGAATCTCACGAGCGACCACGCGACCGACAAGCTTGTGGCCCGCGTCGTTGAGATGAACCGCATCAGCAAAGTAATCCGCTCGCCTTGGAACGTCGCGGTCCAGATCGATCAGAGGAGTGTCCGTGCGCTGCGCAACCTCTCGGACGGCAGCGTTGTAGCGGTCAAACGCGGCATTCAGCCCCGCGAGAGTCAGCGCCGGATTATTCGCCAGAGAACTGGCCGCAAGTTCGAATTGATTGGAAGGTGCGGAAGAATCGCCGAAAGAACGCGGAGCGGTGCATAGCACCGCGCGCCATTCACGACGACGACATTCTTCCACGAGTGCGGTGAGCTGCTGCTCGTATTGTGTTACGCCGCCTTCGTCGAGGGAGTCATGCCGACGCGGAGAAAGCCACCTGGCCGTCAGCGGAGTGCTGTTCACTTTCAGCAGATTGAGAAGCAGCGAGCGCTCTTCGAAAAACGCGCTGAGCGGCGCGGCGGAGTCCGACTGTCGTGCGGACGATCCGAACTGTCGCCTGGCATGCGCCGCAATGTCGGTCGCGACTTGATTGACGATGATGATGTCCGGTTCCAGCGGGACGATGCGATCATGGAGCAGGGTGATGCTGTCGGCCAGCGTGTAGCCGGGAACGCCGCCATTGATTGCGTCGAACTGGCGGCTGGATGATCGCGTCAATTCAGTGACCAGGCGCGACACCCACACCGCATCGTCGTCGCCGGCCTCCATTCCGAAAGTCGTCGAGTCACCCAGCGCGACCATTCGCAAAAGCCCTTCGGGTTTGGGAATCTGCGGTTCCTGGCCGCGAAATCCGAGTCGATTGATTTGCACGTTTCGCCGGCTGCCGGCCAAGACCGCACCGGGTTTGAGCCGGCGATGCCCCGCTTGATCGAGCTGGTAGATGTCCGCCACCGGGCCGTGGTCGCCATGCCGATACCAGGCTCGCGATCGCACTCCCCCTTCGGCGAGCAGGAGCAAGCCGACAGCCCAAAGCCCTGCTTGAACGGACTTCGGGATCACGCCGTTAAGTTTATTTTTCATAATAGTTTAAAGATCGGTGGTGCTCATTACTAAACAAGGCATCCAATGAGTTATCGGCACGCAGGCGTGATGGGTTTTCTACGAATCAATGAACAAAGCGTTTGGGAGAGAACTGTCTGCAAGAGAGTGTACGAAGAGCGGATTGGCCATTGTTACACATCGGTGACGCGATTTCCAGAAAGATATCCAAGTGAAACCCAACGACAGATCGCACGTATTCATAGATACAACCAGAGATTTTCCAGTAGCGAGTTTCGCCGGACGGTTAGAATACTGAAGACAACACATCGCCGATCGGGTGATGTCCATCGCACGAAAAAGGAGTGCTCCATGATTTTCGATCCCATCTATTTCCTGTTTGTCGGTCCGGCGATTCTGCTGGCGATGTGGGCGCAGTTTCGCGTCAAGAGCGCGTATGCTCAGGCCGCGCAACACACCGCACGCAGCGGACTCAGCGGCGCGGAGACGGCCCAGCGCATTTTGAATGCGTACGGAATTCCCAACGTCGCCATTGAACCGGTGAAGTCGTTTCTCGGCGACCACTACGATCCCAAGCACAAGGTGCTGCGGCTTAGCCCAGAGGTCTATCACGGCCGATCACTGGCCTCGCTGGGAATCGCCGCGCACGAAGTCGGGCACGCGATACAGGACTCGACCGGGTATGGTCCGCTGGCGATCCGCAACGGACTGGTGCCGATGGCCTCGGTGGGCAGCAACCTGTCGGTCATCATGGTCATCGTCGGCATGGCGATCGGCGCGGCCCTTCCCTGGGGGCGATACATCGCGGTGGCCGGACTGGGATTGTTCGCCGTCGTGGTGTTGTTTCAGCTCGTGAATTTGCCTGTGGAATACAATGCTTCGGCCCGTGCCCGGGATATCCTGGTGCGGCAGGGAATGGTGACCGTGGAAGAGGACCGGGTCGTCAAGAAGGTGCTTTCCGCGGCAGCGCTGACCTATGTGGCCGCAACGATCACCGCGATTCTTACGTTACTGTACCTGGTGGTTCGCGTTTATGGGGGGCGCCGGGACTAGGCGGATGAATACTGGTGCGGGCGAGGTTGCCTATTCCATGCGCCGACGGAGGGCTTAGAGAAAAAGCGGCTGATCGAAGCGCAGTCCGGCGCCCAGTCGCTTTCCCGAATCGGACACGATCACTTCGGTGCGCACCACGGTGGCATAGCAGACTTCATCGGTGGGACACGATATCGAAGAATGGGTGGCTGAAAAAAGAACCTCGCAGCGCTGGCCCACGTTCATTCCATAAGAGAGCGGCACGAATATGAACAGTCCGCCTTCGCTGATATCCTCGACATCGCAGCAGCGTGATTCGCTGATGCCGACCAGTCGAACTTCGGCGGCGAGTGCTCGTTGCGCGCGCGGCGCACAGCGGCGATCATCGAGCGATACATCAGTGTTGGCATCGAGTCGAGCGGTTGTTACTGGAGCTTCCATTGTCAGCGACATGAGTGCTCTCCTGAGACGCACCTCTAACGAGGATTGAACTATACCGCCTGCGGCTGCTCTGTCAACCAAAACGAGCCGTTTTTGCGGCCACCTTTGGATAAGCCCTTATTCGCTCTCCGACCCCAGACGACCTGGCTGAGAGTTGGGCACGAATAATACGGATATTCGCACTCCAGAGTTGAGAGGATGGAGAATTATTCGTGAAAATGGGGGGCACCGAATCAGTCTTCCCGGACAACATATCCTTACGAATTCTCCTTTGGGTCTCCAATGGAGTCGCCATTCCAACACGTGCCGCGAAAAGTGCCTTTTACTCTGCAAGGCAACTCCCAATTGTCAAAAGGTGTATTTTTACTCTTGGAATGGAGCTTATTGGCGCCCACTTTCCAGCGCTCGTTCGGGGCAATCAGTGTCAGATCCGCCTCCAAACCAGGCAAAATGGGTCGGGCGGAGCTGCGGGCGACCCTGGCCGTCCCGACGGTGAACCAGTGAATCAGCCGAGGCCAATCCGCCAGCCCGGTTTCGATCATGGCCTTGGCCGCGAGTCCGACGGCGGTTTCGAGTCCAACGATCCCGGCGGGTGCTTTGAGAAAACCGGCCGCTTTCTCCTCGGCCGTGTGCGGGGCGTGGTCGGTAACGATGCAATCGATGGTGCCGTCGAGGAGACCCTGACGACAGGCGTCCACGTCGGATTGGGGACGGAGCGGCGGGTGCATCTTGGTATTGGGGTCGGCGGTGGCACAGGCTTGGTCGGTGAGTATCAGGTGGTGGGTGCAGACCTCGGTGGTGACGGGCAGGCCTTCGGCCTTGGCGCGACGAACAAGTTCGATCGCACGGGCGGTGGAGATGTGGGCGACGTGGTATCGCGCCGGTGTTTTCCGACAGAGTGCGACATCGCGCTCGATCATGGCCTCTTCCGATCGCGGATCGAGACCGGGGAAACCCAGCCGCCGCGAGACATCGCCAAGATGCATCACGCCGCCCGCCGACAACGCCCGGAATTCGCAGTGCTGAATCAGCAAGGCATCGCACGCGGCCGCTTGCTCGAAGGCGCGTGCCATCACATTGTCATCTTCCACTCCGCTGCCGTCGTCGCTGAAGGCGACCGCTCCGGCGGCCTGGAGCGCCGCGAAGTCGGTGAGGTCCTTGCCCGCCCGCCCGCGCGTGATGCAGGCCACCGGCGCGACCTCGCAATTTCCGACTTCGCGCGCCCGCTCGATGACCCAGCGGATGCGCTCCGGCTCGTCGAGCGGCGGATTGGTATTCGGCATGCAAACAACGTATGTGAACCCCCCGGCCGCTGCGGCCCGAGTGCCCGTTTCGATGGTCTCCTTGTGCCCCTGCCCCGGCTCGCGCAGGTGCACGTGAATGTCCATCAGCCCCGGACAAACAATCCACCCGGTCGCATCAATCGCTTCCGCGCCCTTCGGCGCACGCTCCACAATTCGCCCGCGCTCGATCGCAATATCCGCGACCTGATCGCACCCGATGTAGGGGTCGATTACGCGTCCGCCGCGAAGGAGCAATGCCGTTGGAGTTTGCATGATGATCGATTGTGATGGGCAATCAGCAGACGAGCAAGAAAGCGCAAGTTCACCGCGCGCCTTTTACCCAGCTTTCCTTTGGGTTCGTTTGGAAAAGTACTGATTTTTGGCTGGTATCCTTTCACCTGAATGCACCATATGTGGTGGGGCTGAGGAGCCCCATCACGCCCATCGACAGTCGGAACCTCTCCGGCTGCTCATATCTATAACATCGGTGGCGCGCGCAGATTCGTGGCGTTTTGCGATCAAGGTAAAGTCATTTTTGACATTATTGCTCCGGGTTTGACATGGCCGAACCTGGGCCGCCCGACGAAATTGAAATTTGAGATTTCAAAAAAGTAGAGGACGGGCCGCAGATCAACGCAGATCAACGCAGATGAACGCAGATTTGATTAGCGGATTAAGGGCCTATCCCAATAACGGGTGTGGCACGGGCTGCCAGTCCGTGTTTGCACCGGAAAGATGCCAGTGCCACATGATTCCGGGATAGGCTCTAACGCGGAAGGCTTAACGAAGAGGGGCTTCGGCGGGCAAAGCCCGCCCTACCCGACCTAACGAAGAGGAGCTTCGGCGGGTGTAGTCCACGGTACCCGACTTACAGCCAATTCCGAAAGCGGATCATCTCACAAACAGGCGGGCCCAGGTAATCATTACACCCAGCCCCGCTATCACCTGGGACGCAATCGCGATGCCCAGACTATGCGGCATTCGAAGGTAGTGGCGGTAGCCCTGACGGATCGACCAAGTCGCATGGAGCAGAGCCGCCAGGCCAAAGTACTGATAGGTGTCATCATATATCCACCACATGCTTCTTCGCCGCTGCCATCCGCCCGTGGCCGAGAATGCTTCGGCGAATACGAATGTCGCGAGGAAGCCAAACACGGCCAACGGAATGAATGCGGCGGACGCATAAGCCGAAACCCGCGCCACGTGCGTAATACGCACCTTGTAGATGCGCATCGACTGACGAAAGATCCCTAATGCTCCAAAGGTCAGAATGCACCACCAGATGTACAGACCGACGGCGGTATGGGTGCGGCCTCTGAGCAGATATTGCAAAATCACTGTTGGCATATCCGTGAAAACGGAAGTGCGTCGAAGACGGACCGACCACCACTCAGCCAGAACTGCGGCGGAGCCCAGTCCCAGGGGAACCAATACATCCGTACAAGCAAAAATCATGATGGTCCAAAACGCCAATGGAACAAGGCGAGGCGGATCATGAAGCTGTATGGACCGCCAAAGAGTACTGGGGCGCAGCGAGAGAAACCACGTACGAATGAAAGAGCGGATCGGCCTGTCGCGCCAGCGATATTCGAACAGGGGTTTTTGAGCGGTGCGATAGCGCAGCAGCGCCGCGTTCCAATCCACGGCCGTGCCGCACTCCGGGCAGCGGGAGTCGGAGAGACCATAGAGGTGATAGTTGCACTTGCCGCAGGTGAGTTGTTCGAGCGGCGCGGCGTCGGACCACTCAAATTCCAGCCGGCAGGCCGGACAGACGGGCTCGACCTGGCCGCGAAGGTCGTGCCCGCACCGCGCACATTGAACGTCGAAATGAACCAGGTGCCAGGGCGGCGTGGGTGATTCGGGGTTCGTGCCGAGTGAGGTTGTGCTCAAAGGAACGTCGCTGGTCTCGCGGATATCGTCCGATAGATCAGAAATTTAGTCAAAGAGGAAGAAAGCCGAAAGCGATGATATCAGATCTGAGATTTCAGATTTGAGATATCGCCCGGCTTGACCGACCGACTTCCGGATTCGTCACAATCGGGAGGAAGTTGTCCTCGCAGCTTTCGACGTAGCCGCAAAGCTCGCAGAGTTTTTTGCAGTGCCGGGCCACCAGAACCGCCGACTGGCACATCGGACAAAGGATCGCCCTCGATTCCGCCGGATCACCCTCCAGTGGCTCATCGAAAATCATCGCGTCAACTCCTTTTGAGCGCTGCTCCCCTACCGTGATTCGTCCGGGCGCGAGTATACTAGCCCGCTTGCGATGGCGTCCACTGGACACCCGCATAAGGAGAATGATCGATGAGACTATTTTTCCACGCAAACATGCAATCGGCTCGCCGCACCGCACCGTGCCTGGTCGCGCTGATCTTACTCGCATCAGCATCGCCATCCTGGGGCCAGGACATACCCCGCAAGGCCGACCTCATTATCACCAATGCCAGGGTCTGGACCGGACCCATCCGCACCCCTGGCCCCGAGCCGTCCGCAATCGCCATCATCGGCGACAGCATCGCGGAACTTGGCGACGCATTTCCCATCACGCGTGACCGGCTGGGCAAGGACACGAAAACGCTCGATGCCGGGGGGCGGCGAGTCATTCCGGGGATGACCGACTCGCACACGCACATGATCGGCGGCGGGTTTCAGCTCGTCCGCCTGAACCTTCGCGACGCAAAAAATCGCGAGGCATTCGTCAAGGCGATCGAGTCCGAGGCGAAAGGAAAAAAAGAAGGCGAGTGGGTGCTCGGCGGGCGATGGAGCGTGGATAGTTGGTCGGACGCTACGCCGCCGCGGGCAGACTGGCTCGACCCCGTCACCACAAAGACGCCCGCGTTTCTTACGCGCATGGACGGGCATCAGGCGTTGGTCAACTCCGCCGCGCTGAAGCTGGCCGGCATCAACGCCTCTGGCCCGCCCGACCCGGTGGGCGGCGAAATCGAACGCGATCCGAAGACGAAGGAGCCAACGGGAATTCTCAAAGAATCGGCCATGAATCTGGTCGAAAAGTTGATCCCCGAGGCATCCGCCCAATCTCGCTACGAGGCCCTCCTCCGCGCCATGCGGCACGCCAACTCGCTGGGGATTACTTCCGTGCACGACATGTCGGAGCCCGAAGACCTCGAAGCTTTTCTCAAAGCCAAGGACGATCACGCACTTACCGTTCGCATCGCCAGCTACGTCAGCACCGAGAATTGGCCTCCCTACGCAGACGAAATCACAAGCGGCCACATCATGCGTCGCTTCGACGGCAAGATGGTTTGGATCGCAGGCTTCAAATGGTACATGGATGGTTCTCTGGGCAGTCGAACGGCCTATATGCGCGAGCCCTACGCGGACATAGACGCAAAGGGCGCGTTCCCTCGCGGGCAACGGAGCGCATTCGCCTCGTCCGCCACTTTTAACGATCAAGTGATGAAAGTTGACGCTCGGGGCAATCTGCTGCAATTGGCCGTTCACGCCATCGGCGACGAGGCCAATCATCTCTTGCTCAATGCCTATGAAGCCGCGGCCAAAGCAAACGGCACAACGGACATGCGCCATCGCGTCGAGCATGCCCAGCATTTGCTCATCGAGGACATTCCGCGATTCGTCAAACTCGGCGTGGTGGCCTCCATGCAGCCGCTGCACAAGGCCGACGACGCCCGCTACGCCGAAAAAGCACTCGGAAGCGACCGACTGCAAGGCTCGTATGCCTATCGCCAATTGCTCGACACCCGCGCGCTGCTCGTTTTCGGCAGCGATTGGCCGGTGGTCAGCATGAACCCGTTTGAAGGCATCGCTTCGGCGGTCACAGCCAAGACGCTCGACGGCAAAACGTGGCTGCCCGATCATTCGATCACGGTGCAGGAAGCGGTCGCCGCGTACACGGCATGGCCGCCCTGCGCGATTCACCGCGAAGCGACGCTCGGCGTGCTCGAACCCGGCAAGCTCGCCGACCTGGTGATTCTCAAAGACGACCCGTTCACCGTCCCGCCGGACAAGCTGCAATCCGTGCGCGTTGCTCAGACCATTGTGGGCGGGAAAGTCGTTTATACCGCACCGGAGTAAGTCACCATCGTTCTTTCGAGATGGCGCGCACGGTTAAGAGTGTTGGTGTATGGCCTGGACGTATTTATTGATTGCTGGATTACTCGAAATCGCGTGGGCGGTGGGATTGAAATACACCCAAGGATTTACGCGCGTCGGCCCGAGCGTGTTTACGGTCGTCACGATGATTGCGAGCTTTTGGTTTCTTTCCAAGGCGGTGCGAACTCTTTCACTGGGGACTTCCTACGCCGTATGGACCGGCATCGGCGTGCTGGGGACGACGATTTTGGGGATGGCACTTTTCAGCGAGCCACGCGACACACTTCGACTGATTTGCATAGGACTTATCCTTTGCGGCATCGTCGGCCTCAACATCACATCGTCCGCGCAATGAAGAGGGCGGACGCCGATTGACGACGTCCGCCCGTCATGCTTGTCGAAATCGCAAGTCCGCGGCTCGCTTACCGCTGGTCCGTGGCTTGATTACTCCTGATCCGCGGCTTTCACGGCTTCATACTTTTCATAGAGGTCGGGACGGCGCTGGGCCAGGTCGGCTTCGTTTTTGAACGACTGGGCCATTTCCGAATCGCCCTTGCGTATCGAAACCTCGATGGAGCCGTCGGCGTTCACCTCGAAACGGTGCTTGGCTTTGCCGGTGTGGAACGCGAAGGCCTGCCCCATTCCCTTGCCCTGGGCGTTGAGCATGTCGTGGAGTTTCTGAACGTCGAAGGTCCCCTGATTCTTCAGCTCCATGAGGTTAGCGTGCAGCTCTTCCATCGCTTCGGCGTACGCTTCCTTGGCCTCGGCCAGGCTTTCCTCGAGATGAACTTTCCACTGACCAGCGTCACCAGTCCAGTCGAAATCTCCGTCACCCTGGATGACAATGTGCTGAGCATCGCCATCTCCATCCGTGTGGACGAACACGCCCTGACCCGCCTGCGAGTACAGTTCGTAGGCGTCCTGGTCGGCCGCCTTCAGTGCGTCAGCGTTGTCATACGTGGCCACCGTCTCTTGGCCGCCATCGTCGGAGCGGCGGACGGTGATCGGCCCGCCGTCATCCTGTTCAATACCCAACGTCGAACCATCCTTCACGACGTTCAACCTGATGGTCTTTTGGCCGTTCTCGACGGTCACTTGCGCCGAGCGAGTGCCGGCCTGTGGCACAAACATGCGAATGTTGTGCGGGAGGTTCTTGAGGTCGTCGAGTTCGCCCAAATCCTTGATGATCAGCTCGCCGTCGGGGGTCTTCATCATGAATTTTCCCCGCGTCTTGATTTGTTCCTCGACGTGCGCCGGCATCCCTTCGAACTTCCAATTGAAATTCTTCATGTGGTCTGTCGCCAGACCAGCCCGGGAACCGAGCGTGACCTTGAGCGTCATCGGCTGTCCGCCGCGGAGGACGCCGACGTTCACCGTCTCTCCGGGTTTCCGGGCCTTGATCAAATCGACGGCCGGGCCGACGTCGCCGGACACTACCTCGCCATTGAGTGATACGATCACATCATTGGCCTGAATGCCGGCCTTATCCGCCGGACTATCCGTGACCACGTTGCCAACCATGATTCCCCGCCCCTGGGCACCCATCTGGGCGGACATCGACTCGGGCACAGCCATGATGGACACGCCGAGCCATCCGCGCTGGGCGGCATCGGGATCGTCGGCTTTGGGCTTGGCGATGACCTTGATCTGCTTGACCTTATGGCCGCCGGGCCCATCGCCAGTTGCCTGAACATCGGCGGTGACGACCACATCCCCCTCGACCGCGTTCGGACCGCAGACCCGTTGGATGACCTTGATTTCGCCTTCCTGACCGTTGCCATCGCCGCCGGCGGCCTGGGCGACGATCTTGATATGCTGTTTACCATCTTCGCCGACCCATTCGAAATTCTCGGGTAGCGTTCCCGCCTCACCCGGCTCACGAACCACGACGATGCACGGGGCTTGCTCCGCGCCATCCGTCGTTTGGGCCACCGCGTAATTCCATGCCACCACGTTTGGAGCCAAACCCAACAATGCAAACATCAAGGTCCTCATAACCGACTCTCCTTTTCAAATTCCAAATTTGCAATCTCAGATCGCAGATACACTTCCGAACCCGAGATTCGAATTTCCCAAAAATCGCGACCCTACATGGAGTCACTGGCATCAGGCGTGGACGGGGAACCCGCCGGCCAGCGAACCGTGCGCTTCTTCTCCACCTCGATCCAGTACAGGTTGCCGTCGTCGCCCACCACACCGATCACGTCTCGGCCGGTCTGGCTGCGAATCGTTGGCGCGGTTGATACTGGCCGCGCCAAGTTGGATCCGCTCCAGGGAACATTCTGCGCGATGGGATACAAGTCGCTGTTTGTAACCAGCGGTACGCTTGATCCACCGCGATAATCCGGGTCGGGAATGACCATCGCCAGCAGAGCGGCGGCGATCGCGCCGGGAATCATGAGCCAGCCACGATGGGCTCCCATGCGGACGGTTCGCTTGGCGATGGGGACGGCCTCAAACACCGCATCCAGGTCAACTTCGGCGCCGTTTCTGAGTGTTGCCAGTGCCTGGCCCGCCAGCACGTCGAGCTTCTGATAGTCCTCGCGCAGCCTCATCATCACCGGTTCGCGAATCAGCGTGCGATTCAACTCGTGCTCGGCGTCCGGGGTAAGCTCCGCGTCAAGCAAGCGGTTGATCAACCGTTCTGAGTTGTTTTGGTCCATGTGCATTTCTAGAAACTCATTTTGTCCTTGAGTGCATCCCGCAGAAGCCGCCGGGCCCGGACCAACCGCGTTTCGATTGAATCCACCGGCATCTCCATCGCCTCCGCAATTTGCTGATAGCTCCAGCCATTCATGTGTCGCAGCACGAACGGCTCTCGATACAGCGGAGGCAGGCCTCCGATTGCGGCCAACACTTCATGCTGTCGTTCCGCACTCACCAGCCGCGACTCAGCCGAAGCCGCGCCGCTCCGTGCGGGTTCGCCAGCAACCACCTTGAGTCGGGCCCGCTGTCGCGAGGCCTCACGTCCCGCGTCCACCGCCGCATTTCGGGCCAACCGGTACAACCACGATCTCCAACTCTGCGTCGCACGCAGCTCGCCGATTCGCTGCCAAACGGTCGTCCAAACTTGCTGAGCTACGTCGTCGAGGGCGTCCGCCCGACCCAGTACGCCGAAGATCACCCCGCGAACCCAGTCGTTATGGCGGCGGACAAACTCCGCAAAGGCACAGCGGTCTCCGCCGCGGATCGCCTCGACCACCGGGGCTTCCGGATCGAATTCGTGGGCCAATGCCATCGCCATATTCACCAAGGAAGACGGACCACAGAGTCCCCGCCTGTCAAAAACTCCTTTCCCACTCCCTTACAAAGAGCGGGTCAGGGTGAGGGTGGGGCGTTCGACTACCGTAATTCGCACAGATTGCGCGAATTCTCACCCCCCTTAGTCCCCCCTGCGAGGGGGGGATGATTTTGCCCTTTTTCCCTCCGCGAGGGGGGTGGTTTCGCCTCGCCTGGAGGCAAGCGACTATCAGCGGGGCTTAACTATCGGACATTTTCATCCGACATACCAAAAGCGGAGTACTCCGGTAGGCCCGCGCCCACCTGGATCGTCCGTAACCTATTAGGACGTGCCTGATGGATATTTCCAGCCTCATTGGCTGCATCCTGGGATTGGTTCTCGTCGGCATCGTCGGCTACGAGTCCTGCCACGGGCACTGGATGATGTTCTACTCGCTGGAAGGCGTGCTGCTGGTCTTCGGAGGGAGCATCAGCGTGTCCTTTATGGCGCTGCCACTGGACCGGGTGAAGTCCATTCCCGGGTACTGCAAGAAGTTCATTTTCGCCAAAAGCAAGGGTGCCAGCGAAGTGATCAAGCTGATCACGGACCTGGCCGACCGTGCCCGCCGCGATGGGATTCTCGCCCTCGAAACGCAGTTCAACCGCTGCAAGGAAGTGGATCCGTTTCTGGCGACCGGGGTTCGCATGGCGATTGACGGGATCGACTCCTCCACCATCGAGCAGACTCTGCGGCTAGAGATCATGGCCATGCAGGACCGGCACAAAAGCGGCAAGAAGTTTTTTGATCTGCTCAAGCTGTACGGTCCCGGATATGGACTCGTGGGAACGCTCGTCGGTCAGATCGGCATGTTCGGAAATCTCAGCGGCGGCGACGTGGGCACGCTGGGCAAGAATCTGGCCGTCGCGGTCTGTGCCACGATGTACGGGACGGTGCTGGCCAACGCGATCGCCGGTCCCATCGGCGACAAGCTCGCCCTGCGGTCCGCGGAGGAAATCCTCAACCGCGAAATGATTTTGCAGGGAATTCTGTCGATTCAGGCCGGCGACAATCCGCGTATCACCATGGACAAGATGATCGTGTTCCTTCCGGCGTCCGGGCGACAAAAACTCGCCGCCGCGTAAATGTGGTGATATGGCGATGTGGCGATGTAGTGATGTAGCAAGCAGTGCCGCACGCTTAGGGAAAGGGCAAGAAATAGAACCACAGTCTTTGAGCACCGGAAGAGCCGGCGTTTTTTGAACTTTGAATTTTGAACTTTGAACTTCAATGGACGCCTCTAAAGACCACGACAAGAAGCACGACGAACACGGCGGCCATGGCGGCGGCGGAGGCCAACATGGCGGAGGCGGCCACGAAGAGCACGAAGGCGCGCCGGAGTGGCTCATCTCCTTTGCCGACAACGTCACGTTGATGATGGGGTTTTTCGTCATCATGCTGGCCATGGCCATGGGACCCAAGGGCGGGGGCGAGAACAAGGACGGCGACGGCAAAGGCGGCTCGGAGCCGTCCATCTCCTATTTGGATACGTCGGTCGCCATCCGCGAGGCGTTCAACAATCCCGTCGATCTGAACTCGCAAGACCCCAACGAACAGGTGCTGGTGCGACACGTACTCTGGCGCCGCGGCTTGGGGACGACCGATCAGGTCGGGCCAGAAGGCAGCGAACACGACGTGCAGTCGCTGCGCCCCAGCAAGTACTATAGTTTGTGCGGCCTGATACCCTTCGCGCACGACAATGCCAGGCTCTCGGAGTCGGCGGTGAAGAGCCTCGACTCGGTCATCACGCACGTTCAGGGCCGGCGCTTCATCATCGACGTTCGCGGGCACGTTTCGGCCCAGGAAGCTTTCGGCGAGGCCGACCACAGCACCCGGCTGGGTTTTGAGCGGGCACTGGCAGTGGCCCAGGCACTGGTGGAACGCGGCCTGGATTGGCGGCAGCTTCGGGTGGTGTCCTGTGCCGATAGCGACCGCGCCCAGCCCATCGCCTACGACGAACCGGGCCACCAGAAGAACCGCCGCGTCGAGATCATCGTCACCGATCACGTCATGCCCGACGCCACCCAAACCGAAATCAGCCCCGACCGACATTAGTGCTCTGACAGGGCGGTTGACCTTCGAGGGTTGTGCACAAACGCCAAAACGCGGAAACCCTGAAACGCCGAAACGTAGGGCAATTCTTTGCCTTACGGAGATTTTCGACTATTTCTTTCGCGTGTACTTCCCGGTCATCTCGACTTTCTTTCCGATGTGCAGGGGGAATCGCCACTCGGTCATGCACCAGTCCAGCGTGTTGTCATCCACGACGCGGACGGTGTACTGGCCGTGACTGGTGGTGCCGTCGAGGCCGACACTCTTGTAGTCCATGGTCCAGCAGCGATTGCCGGCGTTGTAACTTGCCGTGCCGCGTTGCGGATAGCCCCAGTTGTTGAACATGCCCCAAATGTACTTCTTCTCGCGGGGATGCCAGCTCCACTTACCCTCGGCTTCGAACTTCGTGCTCTGGTTCTGTGACACGAAGCTCCCGTTCAGGGAGCGTTTGTCGAGCGTCCACTTCCACTCAGCCGTACCGGACCACTTCCGGTCCGCGCCCTCAGCGTTGAGCATCTCGGCGTCCCAGTTCCACGCGCCCACGAACACGTCGTAGGCATCGAGCTCCGCCGGGCGGGGCGGAGGCTTGATGTCCGCGAAGTTCACCTTCGGGGCCGAGCAGCCCCAAGCAAGCCCCGCCATCGTCCAACCGACCAGTCCAACCGCAATCCGACTTCGTCTCATGGTCATGCCTCCAAAAACTTTGACGTGGCGTCGCCTTTCGTGGCTGACGCCGAATGACATTGCGCCGTCCACCCGGGGCGGCGCTGTACCATCGTACAAGGAAAAGGACCTGCGTTATCCACTCGCCACAGGGGTGGCAGCATACCCAGACGAATATCGAGTGTCGAATGGAGTCCGGGCACGGCAATTCGTTTCACGGGCATTGGCCATTTATCGGGGTTTGTCATTTGCGAAGATTTCGCTTGCCTTCCTCCGACAAGTGTAGTAGACTTTCTCCGACGACTGTAGGAGGTTTGGCTTTCGGGCGGGCGGCAAAGGATTTTCATGGCCGACAAGCTACACGATCTGGGTGCCGCCGAGTTCGACGTGCTCAAGGCCTTGTGGGAGGTGGGTCCTGCGACCGTTCGCGAGGTGCTCACCCACCTGCACGATCGCGGGCGGCACGTCGCCTACACCACGGTTCAGACGCTGCTCACTCGGCTCGAACAAAAACGCTACGTCACCAGCGACAAATCCGACCTGGCCCATGTGTTCCGAGCCAGGGTCACCCGCGACCGGGTCACGCGCACGCGGTTAAAAAACCTGATGACGCAGTTGTACGACGGGGCGGCCGGTCCGCTGGTGTTGCAGTTGGTTCGCACGGAGCGATTGACCGCCGAAGAGATCGACCAATTGCACAAATTGATCGATCGGTTGGATGCAGGGGAAAGGGACTAGGGGTCAGGCGGAGGTAGGTCATGTTCGAGTGGGCCGGGCCGGCGATGGACACACTGTGGCACAACGGGTTTGCCGCCATCCCGTTCGTACTGGTCGCGGCGGCCGCCTCGCGGTTTTTGCCATGCCTGCCAGCCACTCGACATCTCATCTGGGTGACGGTGCTTATCTGGTTGGTGGGCTCATCGCTGTTGCCGCAAGCGCCGGTGGGACTGATCGACAACTCTTCCTCTGACCATTTTGCTTCGAGCAAAGTTGTCGAAGCGCCGCAAGTCGCGGGAACAATCTCCGACGCCTTCATTTCCGCTGAGGAATCCAAGCCACGCCGGCTTACCTCGCACCTTGCAAAGCAAGAAGCGACGAAGCAAGTTGCGGAGGCGTCGCCTGCTTCAAAGCACCCTTCGCTCGCTCGCACGCCGCCTGTACTCCGCCCACCCGACCCGCCGAACCATTACCGATTCTCATCGCGGCTGGTACATGAATTGGGGGCAGGTCAGCGGGCAGTTCGCTAAAAACAGATGAACGCACGCCCGACAAGCAATGAATAATCGCTCTACCCTGAGAGTGGCACGGTCTGGCCGCAGCCAGGCCGTGTTCGATCCTCGAAATCGCACCAAATTGTAACTCCCGTCGCATGCTCTTTGGGAATACAATAGGGCATGGTGCAGGCGGGAAACACAGAGCAAATATCGCAACCCCAGCGCGGTTTTTTCGACCTGACGAAGGAAGAAGTCGTCGCATGGATCGCCGCCCTCGGAGAGCCCAAGTACCGCGCCGATCAGGTTCTTCGCTGGGTGTATCAGGAAGGCGCGATCACTTACGAACAAATGAGCAACCTGCCCAAGGCCCTGCGTACCAGGATGGCCGCCGAGATGGCGCTCTACACTTCCACCGTGCTGCGCTCGCAGGAGTCGGCCGACGGCACCATCAAACGATTGCTTCAGTGGCCTGATGGCGCAACTTCCGAGTGCGTGCTGATTCCCGACGAGGACCGCCGCACCGCGTGCATCTCGACGCAGGTCGGCTGCCCGGTGGGCTGCGTCTTCTGCGCCAGCGGAGTCGGCGGTTTACAACGTCAGCTTTCGGCGGGCCAGATCGTCGAGCAGGCCATGCGCGTCCGCGAACTTTGCACCGACGGATACCGGCTTTCGAACATTGTCTTTATGGGCTTGGGCGAGCCGTTGGCGAATTATGCGGCCACCGTCCAGGCCATCCGCACCATCAACGCCGAATGGGGAATGGGCATCGGTGCGCGCAAAATCACGGTCAGTACGGTGGGTTTGCCTACGCAGATGCGGCGGCTCGCCGACGAAAGATTGCAGATCACGCTGGCGTTGTCGTTGCACGCTCCAACCGACGACCTTCGCCGGGAACTCATCCCCTGGGCGGAGCGCGTGTCCATCGACTCGCTCATCGAGGCGGGGAAATACTATTTCGAAGTCACCGGCCGCGAGGTCACGCTGGAGTACATCCTGCTCGGCGGGGTCAACGATTCGATCGAACAAGCGGAAGCACTGGCAAAGATCGCCCACAAAATCCGCAGTCACATCAACCTTCTGGCCTACAACACCGTCGAGGGAATGCCCTACGAGCGGCCCTCCAACAGCGCCTGCGTGCGCTTTCTCGATGTACTGCGGGCGCACGGCGTCAACGCCCACATCCGCAAGAGCCGCGGATTGGACATCGACGGCGCCTGCGGCCAACTCCGCCGCCGCGAGCTGGCGGCCACCGTTCCTGGCCAATAGCAAGCCACAGTCCCGTGTGGATAAATCTGATAGCGGCCCGCTATTGTTTTTCGATGCGGTCGCGGTTGCCCATGTACGGCCGCAGCACGGGCGGAATTGTCACCGTGCCGTCGCGGTTTTGATAAAGCTCCAGGATCGGAATCAGCACGCGCGGCGAGGCGATCACCGTATTGTTGAGGGTGTGGCAGAAGTGAACCTTCTTGGCCCCGTCGCGATAGCGGAGTTTGAGGCGGCGGGACTGGAACTCGTAGAACCGCGAAGCCGAGTGCGTCTCGCCGTAGCCGCCGCGCGAGGGCATCCACGTCTCGATATCGAATTTTTGCGTCTGGCCCATGCCCAGGTCGCCGGTGCAGACGTTGACTACCCGGTACGGCAGGCCCATCGCGGTGAGCACGTCCTCGGCGTTCTTGAGGATGTCGTGGTGCCAGCGTTTGCTCTCCTCGCGGTCGTTACGGCAGATGATCACCTGCTCAACCTTGTCGAAAAGGTGGATGCGGTACAGGCCGGTGGTGTCCTTGCCGGCGGCCCCGGCCTCGCGGCGGAAGCACGTGCTCAGGGCGCAGTATTTCTTGGGCAATTCCGACTCCGCGAGGATCTCGTCCGTGTGATAGGCCGTAATCGGCACCTCCGCTGTGCCGACAAGCGACATCACGTCGCGTTCGCAGAGGTAGGCCTGATCGCGCCCGCCGGGGAAGTACCCCGTCCCGTACATCACTTCTTCCTTGACCAGCACGGGCACGGTCATGGGCACGAATCCGCGGGCGACCATCATGTCCTGAGCGAGGCGCAGGACGGCCTGATGCAGCAGCGCGCCGTCGCCGCGCAGGACGTAGTTGCGGCTGCCGGCCAGCTTCACGCCGCGCTCGATGTCGATAATGCCCAGCGCCGTGCCGAGGGCGACGTGGTCCTTGGGCTCGAAGTCGAACTTACGGACTTCGCCCACGCGCTTGAGCTCGACGTTTTCGGTGTCGTCCTTGCCGTCGGGGGCTTCGGGGTCGGCGGGCTGCGGAATGGTGAGCATGAGTTGCTCGAACTCTTCGACGATCGGCCCTTCGGCGTCTTCGAGCTCCTTGACTCTGGGCTTGATGGCGGTCAGATCAGCCTGGATTCGTTCGGCTTCGACCTTGAGTTGTTCGGCGGTCTTGCCGCCTGCGATCGCCTGCTGATAACCGGAGGCTTTCGGATTGCGCAGCAGGCCAACGAGCTGACCGTCTTCCTTGACCTTTTCGCGGAGCCGGTCGAGTTCGAGTTGCAACTCCCGCCGCTTGCGGTCCACGTCGAGCAGCCGGTCCACGTCGCAGCCGATCCGCTTGGCAGCCGCCGACCGCTTCACCAACTCCGCATTTTCACGAATGAATTTGATATCCAGCATGAGATCGTTTGTCCGGGAGAGGTGGCTCGATGTCAAGTTTTGAGCGAATCAGCGATCGAAGCCCTCAACCAACGCTTGTAGAGGTCATCGTATGCTGCACGCCGTGTTTTTGCATTGCACGAGCCGAACTGCAATCGAAGCGGTTTTTGCCACGCGCCTTTCTTGAAAATCGTCCGGTGAAAATTGAAGCCGCCCAAATCACGGGTCAAAACACGCAAGGAGAGCCAACTTTGAAACCGCTGCTTTCTGCTCAAGGGGGCTGATTCAATGGGCCGGCGCAACCACGATTCCGAAGGTGGCGGCACAGTCAGCTCGTTCCAGGGAGTGAACTCCAATTTCCGCACGTCTCCCAAATGGAGACCTTTATTGGAAACCACCATGAATGAGCGCCTGCGGCGATCCAAGATAGTAAGCACCAGTAGTAGGCATGGGACGAGGAGGGCGCCGAAACAAACCAATGCGTACACGTATGCGGGTATGCGAACCTTCGTTCCGAAGTAAACGAACATCCCGAGAAAAAGAACCTGGGGCATCAACGAAATGACTGTCAAAATCCACCCTAGTTTCGGGGCAATCCAAATACGCATGGACTCGTCGTATTCAAACCCACATTCCGGACAGGTGTGGTTTTTGGGAAGGCCGGTGAGGTCGTAGCGGCAGACGGGGCAGGTCGTGATCGGTTCGCCCGAAGCGTTCATGCGCGTGCAGTCTTGCGACTTTTTGCACAAAAGTCGAGCGAGATGGGGACAGGCGACCGGCGGCGGGAGCGACCCGCGTAACCCATTCCAACAAGCCGGGTGTCATCCCAAGGGGTGACACCCGGAGCGGTAGACAAACCCGAACGACATTGGCTAACGGGCATTGATCGGGACGTACGGTTGCTCATGCCCGCCGACGTAGCGTTGCGTGGGTCGGAAGATGCGGTTGTTTACGAGCTGCTCCAACCAGTGGGCCAGCCAGCCGGACACGCGGGCCATCGCGAAAATCGGCGTAAAGCAACAGGGCAGTATCCCCAGCTCGGCGTAGACGATGCCCGAGAAGAAGTCCACGTTGGGCCAGATGCCCTTGTCCGCGTAACGCTCGTGGACCACCTTTTCCACCTCCAGGGCAATCTCATAATGATTGTTGCCGCTCTTTTTGGTGAGTTCTTCCGCGTAACGCTTCAGAATCTTCGCCCGCGGATCGACGGTCTTGTAGATACGGTGCCCGCAGCCGGGAATCTTCTCCTTGCGAGTGACCATTTCCTCGACGACGGCCCGGGCGTTCTTCGGGGTTCCGATGCGGTTGAACAACTGAATGGTGTCCTCGTTGGCCCCGCCGTGCAGCGGGCCCGATAGTGCGCCGAGGGCGGAGCTGACCACGCAGTACGGATCGGCCAGCGTCGAACCCACCACGCGACCGGCGAACGTCGAAGCGTTCATGGTGTGATCGGCATGGAGGATGAGACATACGTCGAGGATGCGGGCCTTTTTCGGGTCGGGTTCCTCGCCGGTCAGCATGTAGAAGAAGTTGGCCGAGTGGCCTAGATCGTCGCGCGGGACGATGTGCTCATCGCCCTTTCGCAAGCGCTCGAACGCAGCGACCAGAGTCGGCATTTTGGCAATCAACCGTACGCAGGCGAGCCGCCGATCCTCGGGGGCCACATATTGGCGCTGGGGATAGAACATGCCGATCGCCGCAATCCCTGTCTGCAATGCGTCCATCGGATGACCCGTCTCCGGAAGGCACTTCAAGAGGTCTACGATGCGATATTTGAGGCGCCGGTGGGTCGTGAGTTGTCCGTTGAATTCATCGAGCTGCGTTTTGGTCGGCAACTTCCCCGTGAGGAGCAAATAGGAGGTCTCCTCGAATGTGCTTTGTTCGGCCAGTCGCTCGACGTTGATCCCCCGGTATTCGAGTTTCCCCGCCTGGCCGTCGACATGGCTGACCGACGACTCGGCAATGGGCACGCCCTCCAAGCCGGGAATAAGCTCCGGCGGAGCAACGGGTGGGTTGGGTTTACATGGAGTCATCGTCGCAGTTGCGGTAGTTTGGTCCGACATGGCCTGGGGTCTCCCGGACATGCGCACGGCGCGGATCAACCGCAATGGCTACGTGGCCATTAACGAAACGCGGACAGATTCGCCGACGAGCGCGGCCTACGGAATTCTCCGAGCAAGCCCCGTGCCAGGGCGAGCAATTCGAGCGGAGTCCGTCGTTAATAATAGTTATCGGACGATATGGCGACCAGGCTCCAAGTCGGGTTCGCAATGGGATGGAATGTGGAGACGGGCCGCGCGCACGGAGGAACTCTGAGATTCTCGCAAATCGTACGCCTTGGGACTCATTTCTCGAGCATCGCGCGCAGCTTCTGGGCTTCCAAGGGCCGCTCCGTGGCGTCATAGAGCTCGGCCAGTTGACGGATCGCCCGCTTGTGCTCGTCAACAAGTCCCTTTCCAGGGCTGGGAATCTGGTCGACCGCTCTGGTGAGAGCCTCGTGGGAGGCGATGAGTTCGCTCTCCGCCTCTTCGTGCCGGCCAAGGAGAAATAAGCTCCGCCCGAGATCCCCTCGGTATGATGCGTGGTACCGATGGCCGGGTGGAAAGTTGGCCAGAGCGATTTCGATGATTTCGCGGCATAAGGGCTCTGCTTCGGAAGGCTGCCCGGCATCCATGAGAACCCGAGCCAGCGCCTCCATCGACGAGGCCGTGAACATGTGCTTGGGCCCAAGAACGCGTCGTCTTTGCTCGATGAGGCTGCGATATTCGGCGATCGCTTCTTCTTGCCGACCTTTGAGCAACAAGCACCCCAGCGAGATTGTGTTTTGCGCTGAGTGTATCCGGGTCATCCCCACCTTCGGTGCGAGTGAACGCGGCGAGCGCCTGTCGATAGAGACCCTCGGCTTCCGCGAGTTTCCCCTGATTGTGGACAATCCTTCCAAGGTTATCGATTGAAACGATGGTCGAACGGTGGTCGGGGCCAAGGACACTTCGGCGGATTTCGACGGTTCGACGCATCAACGGCTCGGCTTTTGCCGGTTTGCCCTGCAAAAGGAAAAGCATGGCCGTATTGTTCATCGACTGGATCGTGTCGGGATGTTCCTCGCCCAGCGTGCGCCGACGCGCGGCGAGTAGCTCGAGTGTGAGCGGCTCCATTAGGTCCAGACGCCCTTGGTCCTTATAGACCAGGGCGAGCCTGTTCAGGGCGTTGAGGGTGTCGATGTGGTCTGCGCCGAGCTTGTCGCGAAGGAGCTTGACAGCAATTTCGAGGTGTTCCTGAGCTGCGTCATAAACGCTCAGGTCGGAGTAGGTGCCGCCGATAATGAACCGTAGCGAGCCTTCTATTTCAGGATCGTCCTTGAAGGTCTCGGCGACCTTGGCCGAGGCGATATCGAGCGCTTCGCGAATCGTGACATCTTTCCCTTTGGTTTGCGTAGGTTGCGCCACTCCAATGAGTTCCACAAGAAACTCATTCATCCGCGCGCTCTTGGCGGCCTGAGTCTGAGCCTCCGCGGCGTGAAGCTGAGCAAGGGTGCGCTCACGAGTCGCCACGACAGCCTGCCACGAAGTTCCGGAGATGCCCAGGAGTAGCAGGACGAAGGAAACGAGGGTTCCGCCGACTAGAGCGCGATTCCGGCGCGCAAAGACGCGCAGTTGATAGAGAGTGCTGGGCGGTCGGGCAGTTATGGGCTCGCCGGCCAGGTAGCGGCGGATGTCAGCGGCCAGCTCCGCAGCCGATGCATAGCGATCGTCCTTGTGGCGCGAGAGGGCCTTGGCAACGATCGTTTCTATGTCCCCACGCAGCGCCCGGTCAATGGAGCTGATGCGGACCGGCTCTGTCTCGCGGATCAGGTGTGCGGCTTGGGCTAAGCTCTGACCCGCGACGGGAAACGGAAGGCGCCCGGTGAGGAGCTCGTAAAGAATGACGCCGAGCGCATAGACATCCGCGCGGGTGTCGACATCCGCGGGATCGCCGGCGATTTGTTCCGGGCTCATGTAGGCCAGGGTTCCAATGATCTGGCCCACATCGGTCTGCAGGGTCGTGACTCGAAGGTCGGGTTCGGTTACGCGGGCCACGCCAAAGTCGAGAATCTTGGGTTGGATGTCGGCGGTCGTGATCAGGATGTTTGCCGGCTTGAGATCACGATGGATGACGCCGCGCTGATGCGCGTGTTGAACGGCATCGGCGATACGTGAGAGAAGATGAAGCCGCTCACGGGTCGGGATGCTGCGTCGGGTCACGAACTCAAGCAGAGGCTCGCCGACGACGTGTTCCATGACGAAATAGGGTCGAGCGCCGTCCGAGGTCTCATGAGTTCCGGCGCTGTACACTTGGGCGATGCCCGGATGCTGAAGGCGGCCCAGAATTTGGGCTTCGTTCTGAAAGCGCCGAAGTATCTGGTTGGAGATCAGGCCGGGCCGGATGACCTTGAGGGCGACGTCGCGGCGGGGAGACTCCTGGCGTGCGAGGTAGACAACGCCCATGCCGCCCTCGCCGATCACATGGAGGATTTCATACGGACCAATGGTGCGAGGAATGGGGCCCGGATCTGGGGCGTGGGTCCACGGACCTTCAGGGGTTGATGCCAGGAACCCCGCGCTGCATTCGTGTTCGCCGAGCAGACGATCCACTTCAGCGCGCAGTGTGGCGTCGTTGCTACAGGCCTCCTCGAGGAAAGCGCGCCGATCGTCGCCTTCGCGGTCTAGCGCTTGGCCGAATACTTCGCGGACTTTGGCCCAGCGCTCCCGATTCATGCCTCATCTCCTTTGCGCAACTCACCGCGCAGCCACGCGCGGGCCATCGCCCAGTCGCGATGGACCGTGCGGGGAGAAAGTTCGAGGGATTTTGCAACCTCTTCCACGGTCAGGCCGCCGAAAAAGCGCATTTCCACAATCCTGGCCTGTTGGGGGTCAAGTTCCGTCAGCCGCGTGAGGGCTTCGTCCAGTGCAGCCAGATCGGCGTGATCGGAAAGGGAGTCCACCAACTCGTCTAGTGGTACGCAAAGCCGATCCTGCCCTTCGCCACCGCGCTTGAGACTGCCCCTTGCTTTGGCATGGTTTACCAGAATGCGGCGCATGGCCGTAGCGGCTACCGCTAGAAAATGGGCGCGGTTCCGCCATTCTACACGGGTTTGATCGACCAGCCGGAGCCATGCTTCGTGCACCAGAGCTGTCGGCTGAAGTGTGTGGCCGGGGCGTTCCTGGCGAAGCTGGCGGCCCGCGAGCAGGCGCAACTCATCGTAAACCAGGGGAAGAAGCTGGTCCGCCGCAATGGAATCGCCATTTCCAGCGGCCAGTAGCATCCTTGTCGCGTCGTCGGACATCGTATTGTCCTTGCCGAACTTTTTCCGCAAATCACAGATTATTTGGCAGATTTCCTTCCCCATTCTTGCGTTAACCCATGTTCGGGGCAATGGGCCTGAGCGGAACGGTGAAACCCAACGGTTCCAATTCCCAAGGCTGTAGAAACGAGGTTGGTTCAAAATGAGAAGTTCATTTCGAAGTGGGCCGGGCGTCCTTCGAGTTACGGCGACGCTCATGGTTTTGGCGACGAGTGCCTGGGGACAATATCACCTCAACATCAGCCCGAATTGCGTGTTTACCGCCCATACAACGCGGGGCACGGTCACCGTCCCGTCATGTGCAAGGGCGTGTTGCTTCGATCTGAACTGTCGTCGCGTCATCGTGGAACTGAGCCATTTTCCGCCGCACGCGCGCCTCCAATACCCGGCCCAATTGACGCTGGATCGGTCCGGGACCGGACCTGAATCCGCCTCCTTCGATATTCAAAGCAATTTCGCCGTGGCTGGCCACTTCTCTATTACGGCCACGTTCAAGAGGCCGGACGGCTCAACGATTGACACGGACACAGTGGGCTTCGATGTGCTCGCCGGTGGTATGCTGGATGATCTGACTCTCGACCCGGTCAGCGTCATCGGCGGTACCCTTACCACCGGAACGGTCCATCTCCAATGTGGAGCCGGAGAAAGCCGCGGCTGGAATGTGGCGGTTTCCAGCAGTGATCCGGCGTTGGCACTGCCGGAAGATAACATCGTGAACGTGCCGGCCGGTCAAACGCAAGAGGGATTCCTGATCACCACCCAGCCAGTGCTTCAGCCGACCGACGTAACGATTACCGCGAGCTCCAGCGGAGTCACCGTACAGCGGACCTTACACCTGATCCCCGGCTCCGTGGACCTTTGGATCCGCGATATCGAAGTCACCCAGGGAATACAGTACATGGACGATGCCTTCGGGCACGCGGACAACAGTCTGCCGCTGGTTCGACGCCGCCCCACGGCTGTAAGGGTCTACCTGGCCACAAATTCGCCGGCGACTATCAACCCAGTTCCGGTCACTTTGAAAAGTCGCCGGACCACCGATCCGCCCAATGTTTGGGCAACGCACTCGCCTTTGTGGCCATACACGCGGATCAACTCAATCATTTCGGCAACCCAGCAGCGTGAATCGCCGTCGAACGAAACAGACTTGGCAGACGTACCTTTGAACGCCACGTTCCTGATCGACCCGACGTACCTGTCGGAAGGTACGCGGATCTTTCAAGCCGAGGTCAACCCCAACCATTTGATCGTCGAAGCCAACAATAACAACAACGTGTACACAACTCCGCCCATACTTTTTCGCGGGACGCGGAACCTCAACGTGAAGTTCGTCAAGATCGACTGGTGCCCAAACTGCCCCGCGAGCCACGACCCCCAACACAAGCCTGGGTGGGGTACTCGCCTCCCGATGATTGAGCATGCTCAGAAGATTCTTCCCTTCGACGAGGTACACCATTGGAAGGCCAGCCGCGAGGTGAACGTGACCTATTTTACTCCCAACAACTTCCGTAAAGAAAGCGCGTGGGGATATGTGCTGACCTCACTTGCGGCGATGAAGGCCTTCACCGACGACGAGGCGGGCAACATGCATTACTACGGATTGCTCGACGATGACGTGCCCAACGGCACGACCTGCGGCATGGCCTGGCTGCCGCCGAATCCCACCGTTGCGCTGGGGTCCACGGAATGCGATCCCTGGACGTTTGTGCATGAAATTGGCCACAACCTTGGTCGCGAACATGCCCCCTGTGGAGACCCGGATGATCCCGACGGCAATTGGCCGGAGGACAGCAATCCCAATACGATCATCGGGCACACCGGGTTTGACTTCGACTCTCAACTCGCATTGAAGGGAGGAAGCCACAAGGACTTCATGTCCTATTGCGGCCCGGAATGGATTTCACCTTACACGTACAAGAACATTACGGACGAGATTCTCTCCACATCACAATCGACGGAACCGGCGCCCGCAGGCGAGCTGTCTGATCACGTCGTGGTTCGCGGAGTATTTGACGAGGAAGGTACACTTTTCGTGCCGCCGATGTACCGGCGTCCCTTGCCGACCGGCAGTCACGACCAGGAGGGGATCGGCACTCACAGTGTTGAATTGCGGGCAAACGACGGCCGCATGCTTCGACGGCGCTTCTTCACCCCGCAGCAGGCCGGCGCTGCTGCGGGTAAGGCATTCTTCGAGATTCTTCCCTACTCGCCGGAAGCGTCGGAAATCAACTTCATGGTTCCGGGTCCCAACGGGCCCGAACTGGCCTCGGCCACTTTGGTCAGTGCCGTCGCGCCCACGGTGCGAGTTCTTGGTCCCAACGGCGGAGAATCCCTCGGTTCCGACGGAACTTTGGCCGTGCAGTGGGAAGGCTCCGATCCCGACAACGACCAATTGTTTTACATGGTCCAGTACAGCCGCGACGGGGGAATCGCCTGGGAGACGCTTGCGCTGGACTTGCCCGTAACGACCTTCGAACTCGACCTGGCCGACATCGCCGGAAGCAACGCAGGGCTGATTCGAGTGCTCGCTTCCGATGGGGTGAATAATAGCAGCGATATTTCGGACGGTGTGTTTCGTGTCGCTCCCAAGGCTCCGGAAGTCGCGGTTCTTGCGCCGCACGATCGCAAGCTATTTCCACCCGACTCGATGGTGTTGTTGCGCGGCGTGGGAACGGACACTGAGGACGGCCCGTTGATGGATGAGCGACTAATCTGGACGTCGAATCTTGATGGAGTGCTTGGCGCCGGCGAGAGTTTGACTGCGGTTCTTTCACCGGGAGTACACCAAATCACCCTTGCCGGAGAAGATGCCGATGGTCAGACTGCTACGGCCTCGATATCTGTTGCCGTAAGGGCGATCGGTGATTGCGATGAGGATTCGTTCGTATCGCTTCTGGATTTACAGAACGTAGCCGCTTGCCTTTCGGGACCGCTGAACCAACCTTTGTCTGCGGAGTGTTCCTGCCTCGACTTGAACTTCGACGGGCACGTGGACCTGTTTGATATGGCTTACTGGCACGCGGCGTTCACCGGCGCGCCTTGATGGAGAAATCAAGTCACGCAATTAATCAAAGGAGTTTGAGAATGGTCTTACGAGCCTGGACGATGCATGGAATGAAGTGTCCTTCCTTTTGTCTGTTATTTTCGATTTTCTGCGTTATCTATGTGCCGGGGTGCGGACCATCGCCTTCAACGCTCCCAGGCGACAACGCCGACAACACGGGCAATAACAATACCGATGGCGACTCGGGTCAGGTGATTACTTCCGAGAACGCGGCGGAGTTCAGCGAGGCATTGAACGAAACACTTGTGAAAGTCATTAAGGATGTACTTTCCGAGGCGGACTTCTCCGGCGCCAAGGTACGCAATTCGAAGGGAGTCACCAATCGACGCACCCTTACAGATTTCTCCGCGAATGGCGTTCAGGGGCGCGTACGCGCCGGCGGTCTCCAATTTGGGGCATTCTGGCCGCCGCGATATGAACTGACGCTGAACTTCGAGGGGTACGAAAACGCAGAGGGGCTGAGCCTTGATGGCATAGTGGAATACAACTTCATTTACGACGACCACGCCGTGCCGCCGCGTGAATTCGGATTACAGGTTGGAACCCTCAACGTTTCCGGTCGCTACGCCGGGGAAGTCACCATCGAATCCACGATCGACGGAGCGTTGCGGTCAACAAAAGTTGTTGGCTCCGGCGGCGAAGTTCTCCAGGCCGGTTCGGGCATTCGCCCAGCTTTCCTTACGTATGTCTCGACCATCGCAGGTACGGGTGAGGCCGGTCTGCGCGACGGCGCAGCGGCCCAGGCCATGTTCAACTACCCCACCGGAATCGCCCTGGACGACGACGGACGCATCTACGTCGCCGACAGCAGGAACGGAGCGATCCGCGAAATCGACCTCGATGGAACCGTGAGCACAGTTACGACCAACGTGCAGGAGCCCTACGACGTCGAGTTCGACAGCAAGGGTAAGTTGGTGGTCAGCGACTTGCTCGGCGGTAGTCATGGCGTGGAAGAATCGCCCCTGATTCGGTTGACGGTGCGCGGCGACGACCGCGGAACTATCACGCCGCTGATGCTTGGTGGATCGAATCCCTTCAGTTCCTTCCCACTCTGTCCCACCTACAGTTGTGACGGGCGCCCGCCGCTCTCGGCCATGCCCT
>CXWL01000072.1_pt1 | contig 67389 bp, 45 predicted proteins | sample 590931 | NCBI WGS metagenome assembly CXWL01 (sample SAMEA3498368, study PRJEB10139) | groundwater metagenome | biome: water well; material: biofilm material | place: Germany | collected 2015-04-27 | reverse complement strand
CGGCCGCTTGTGGCGCGCGCCGACGGCGATGACCACCTCCGGGCTCAGCCGGAAGCGCACGTAGTTGCCGTCGGCGACGGCGGGCTCGTTGAACACCCGCGGTGGACGTTCGAGCTCGACCACCACCTCAGTGGCGGTGGTCGCCAGCGACTTGCCCGCGCGGACGTAGAACGGCACACCCTCCCACCGCCAGGAGTCGACGTACAGACGGAGCGCCGCGAANNGTCGTCGACCGAGAGGGGACGTACATTGCGCAGCACCTTGGCCTGCTCGTCGCGCACCGCCTCGTCGTAGGTCGACGACGGTGCCTCCATGGCGAGGTAGCTGACGATCTGCAGGAGGTGGTTCTGGATGACGTCGCGGATCACCCCGGTCTCGTCGTAGAACTTGCCGCGCCCCTTGACCCCGAAGCTCTCGGCCATCGTGATCTGGACGTTGCTGACGTGGTGCCGGTTCCAGATCGGCTCGAGGAAGGCGTTGGCAAAGCGGAAGTAGAGGATGTTCTGCACCGCCTCCTTGCCGAGGTAGTGGTCGATCCGGAAGATGCGGTCCTCGCTGAAGTGCTGGTGCAGGGTGTCGTTGAGCTCGCGGGCCGATGCGAGGTCGCGGCCGAAGGGCTTCTCGACGATCACCCGCGCGTTGGTGGCGCAGCCCGCCTCGGCGAGCTTGGCGGCAACGTTGGGGAACGCGCTCGGCGGGATCGCCAGGTAGTGGGCCGGTCGGGAGCAGGGGCCGAGCAGCTCGCGGAGTCGGGTGAAGGTGGCGCTGTCGTTGTAGTCGCCGTCGATGTACTGCAGGCGCTCGGTGAGGATCGGGAAGGCCACCGGGTCGACGCCGCCGCCGTACTCGGTGACGCTCGCCCGGGCGCGGTCGACGAGCTGGTCGCGGACCCAGCCCGAGCGGCCCATGCCGATCACCGGGAAGTCCAGGTTGCCGCGCCGTGCCATCGCCTGGAGCGCCGGGAAGATCTTCTTGTAGGCGAGGTCGCCGCTTGCCCCGAAGAAGACGAGAGCGTCGGAGCGCGGCTTGTCGGTGCGGCGCATGCCTCAGCCCTTCTTCTCGACGTGGCCGCCGAAGCCGAGTCGCATCGCCGACAGCACCTTGTTCTGGAACTGATCGGCGTCGCGGGAGGCGAAGCGCTCGAACAGGGCGGCGGCCAGCACGTGCGCCGGCACGCCCTCGTCGTTCGCCGCCTGGAGCGTCCAGCGGCCCTCGCCCGAGTCCGCCACCCGACCGCCGAAGCTGTCGAGCCGGGGGNNCTGTCGAGCCGGGGGTCGCCGGCGAGGGCGCCCGCCGTCAGGTCGAGCAGCCACGAGGTAACCACGCTGCCGCGGCGCCAGAGCTCGGTGATGTCGGCGAGGTCGAAGTCGTACTGGTAGTGCTCGGGGGTGCGCAACGGGGTCGTCTCGGCGTCCTTGGCGTGGCCGGCCTTCCCGACGTTGGCCTGGGCGAGGATGTTGAGCCCCTCTGCGTAGGCGGCCATCAGCCCGTACTCGATGCCGTTGTGGATCATCTTCACGAAGTGGCCGGCGCCGGCGGGCCCGCAGTGGAGGTAGCCGAGCTCGGCGGTGCCGCCCTTGGACTCGCGACTGGCGGTGCGCGGGATGTCGCCACGGCCGGGCGCCAGGGTGGCGAAGATCGGGTCGAGACGGGCGACCACCTCGGCCTCGCCGCCGATCATCAGGCAGTAACCGCGCTCGAGGCCCCAGACGCCACCGCTGGTGCCCATGTCGATGAACGAGATTCCCCGCCGACCGAGGCGCTCGGCGCGGGCGATGCCGTCCTGGTAGTGCGAGTTGCCGCCGTCGATCACCGTGTCGCGACCGCGCAGCAGGGGCTCGAGGGCGACGATGGTGGGGTCGACGTAGGCGGCGGGCACCATCAGGCAGATGGTGCGCGGCGTCGGCATCTTCTCGGCGAGCTCGGCGAGCGACGACGCGCCGACAGCGCCTTCGGCGACCAGGGCGGCGACCGCCTCCGGCGCGCGGTCATAGACCACGCACTGATGGCCGCCCCGCATCAACCGGCGCACCATGTTCGCCCCCATGCGCCCGAGTCCGATCATGCCGATCTGCATCACTCGACCTCCGTGTCAGCCGCCTCGTCCGCCTCACCGGCACGAGTCACACTATGCCAACCTCGGGCCCACTTGGCGTAAGGTGCGCCGCGAATGACGCTGCCCGCCACCCCCGGACTCACGCCGTTGACGTTGCCAGCGGCGGCCGCACCGACCGCCGAGGTCGGCCCCGTCGAGCTTCGCCTGACGGCGCGGACGCTGGTCGTCCTGCCGACGGCGGCCCGCGGTCGGGAGCTGTTGGCGACTCCCGACGGTTATACGGCGCAGCTCTCGGCTTTCGACCTGTCCGCCAAGCTCCAGCGCCGGGCGCCCGGCACAGCCGCCGACTACCTCGCGCACGCCAGCGGGCAGGTGCTGGCCTGGACGGCGGACGAGGCGGCGGCGATGAGCCGGATCGTCGCGAGCGTCGGTCGCGCGCTGGCGGAGCTCGAGCTCGACTTGCCCCTGCCGCCGGTGGTCGAGGTGGTGCGCACGACCCTCGCCGAGGAGGGGTTCATGACTGGCTACACGAGGCGCCACGTCGTGGTGCTCTCAGCGGCTGGCCTGCGGGCGCGCATCTTCGCCCACGAGCTCTTCCATGTCCTGACGCGCCATGCGCCGCCGCTGCGCGAGCGGCTCTACGGTCTGCTCGACTTCCGCATCGTGCCGCCGATTGCGCCCTCCGCCGACCTCGCGCCGCGCCTGATCACCAACCCCGATGTGCCCGTGGTCGACGCGGTGACCCGCGTGCGCCTGACCGGCGATGCCCGGCCGGCGTGGGTCGGGGCGATCCTGGTGGCCTCGCGCGCCTACGACGAGGGCCCCCTCGGCCACTATCTTGCGCCCGGGTGGTTGGTCGCCGACGAGACGGCAGCGGGCCTCTGCCCGCGCCTCGAGGGCGGCCAGGCTGTCGTCCTCCAGCCAACGGAGATCGGCGGCCTGGCGGCGCGCATGGGCGGCAACACCAGCTACGACATTCACCCGGAGGAAGTCTCCGCCGACCATTTCTCGCTGCTGCTGGGCGGCGTCCGCGGACTGCCGCGGCCCGACCTGGTGGCGGGGATGTGGCAGATCCTCCGCAGTCCCGACACCCCGAGCCCGTTCCGGAGCCCGCGATGGCCTACGTGATTCTCGACCCGATCGACGACTACGCCGAGCACATGATGAAGTTCCTGGCCCGAAACGGCCACGGCGCGGTCGCCGTCTTCACCACCGCCAAGCGGCAGGCCCAGTGGCGCCAGCAGTGGGTGGCCAAGCTCGGCCACACCGTCCTCGCCACCTATTCCGCGAGCGCGGCGCCGACGGTCGAGATCCTGGCCGCGCACATCCGGGAGAGCTTCCCCGACCTCGACGGCATCATTCCCTGGGACGAGCGCAACGTGCTCTACGGCGCCCTGCTCGGCGAGGCGCTCGGCCTCGACTGGAACGCGCCGGCGGTGATCGAACGCTGTCGCGACAAGGGGAAGCTCAAGGAGTGGATCCGCCGGCGGTCGGACGTGCGGGTGAACGCCGGGGCGGTCGTCGAGACCGCCGAGGAGGCCCTGCGCTTCCAGCGCCGCCTCGGCACCTGGCCGGTGGTGGTCAAGCCGACGGGCGGCGCCGGCTCGACCGACGTCTCGTTCCCGACCGACGACGACGAGCTCCTGGCCGCCTGTCAACGGGTGAAGGACGGCGGCAGTGGCGAGGTCCTCCTCGAGGAGTACGTCGGGGGCAAGGAGCTCGCGGTCAACGGCCTGGTCGACCACCAGGGCGGGGTGCTGGTGACCGACATCTGGGCTTACGACAAGCGGCCGAGCCACGGCGTCGACAACGTCTGCTTCGGCGCCGTCAAGATCTCGTCGTCGACCCCGGGCTTTCACCATGTCGCCGAGTACGCCGACGACGTCATCGAGGTGGTGGGGCTGCGGCGAGCGCCGTTCCACATGGAGGTCAAGGTCGATGCCCGCGGGCCGTGTCTGATCGAGCTGGGACCGCGTTTCGCCGGCGGTCAGCTGCCGGCGCTCGCCTCGGCGCTCCACGAGCGCGACCTCTTCGAGCTCACCGCCTGCCACTTCCTGGCCGAGCTGCCCCTGCGCCGGGCGGAGGTCAACTTCGCCGCCTACGACGCCAAGGCGGCGATGGTCGTCCAGGGCGCCCAACCCCATGCCCTCGGCCGCATCCAGCGGGTCGACGGCGTCGCCGAGGTGGAGCGTCTGCCCTCGTTCGCCGGCTTCGGGCTGGTGCGACCGGTGGGTGCGCCGGCACCGCGGACGATCGACCTGAAGACCCGCGCCTGGGAGCTTTACCTGATCCACCCGAACGAGGAGCAGGTCGAGCATGACGCCGCCATGGCCTGGCGGCTGCTGCGTTACAGCTGAGGTGCCGGTGACCGGCTTGGGCCGCTCCCCGGAGATTGTCATCGGCGACGTCGCCGCCCTCGGCGAGGAGCTGGCCCGCCGCTTCGAGCGCGCCGCCGGGGCGGCGATCGCCGCGCGCGGACGCTTCGCGTTCGCCTTGCCTGGCGGGTCGGTGGCGGCGCGGTTCTTCCCGCGGCTGGCGGTCGCGGCGGTCGACTGGACGCGGGTCGACGTCTTCTGGGTCGACGAGCGGGCGGTGCCGCCGAGCGATCCGGAGTCGAATTACGGGTTGGCGGCTCGTCTGTGGTTGGAGCCGGCTGCCGTCCCCGCCGAGCGGGTGCACCGCCTGCCGGGCGAGGCGGCCGACCTCACCGCCGCCGCGGTTGCCTACGGGCAGTTGCTCGACCGCAGTCTCGCCGCCGCGCCTCTCGACCTCGTCCTGCTCGGCACCGGCCCCGACGGACATGTCGCCTCGCTGTTTCCTGGCCACCAGGCGCTCGCCGAGCGCTCGGCGTCGGTGGTAGCGGTGGTCGACGCCCCGAAGCCGCCGCCGCGACGGCTGACCCTGACCACGAACGTGCTCGCTGCGGCGCGCGAGCTGGTCGTCGTCGCCCTGGGCAGTGAAAAGGCCCGGGTTCTGCGGGCCGCTTTGGTCGACGGCGATGGGTCGCTGCCGCTCACCCACGTTCTCGCCGCTGCGAGCGGGGCCTGCGTCCTGCTCGATCCGGCGGCTGCCGAAGGGCTTACAGCTACCCTTGCGCCAGCGCTTCGCTGGCTCGCACCGCCGTGATCGAACGAGCTCTGACGACCGCCGACTACCGACGGATGGCCTGGAAGAACGGCCTCGGCGTCACCACCGAGCTGTGGCGAGAACCGCCGGGCGACGGCGACTTTCGCTGGCGGGTGAGCGTGGCCGAGGTGGGTGCCGACGGCCCCTTCTCGGCCTTCCCGGGCTGCGACCGCATGATTTTGGTGCTGGCGGGAGCCGGCATGACCTTGCGTCACCCGGAGCTCGGGCGCACGGTCACCCTGGAGCCGTTGGTGCCCTACGGCTTTAGCGGCGACTGGCCGACGGAAGGTGCCCTGCTCGACGGCCCGGTGCGCGACTTCAACCTGATCAGCGAACGGGTGGGGCTGCGTTCGGATCTGGAGGTCGTCCAGCTGGTGCCCGGCGAGCACGTCGAGCTCGCGGTCGACGCCGTGTTCCTCTACTGCCTGCGCGGAGGCCTGACGACGAACGACGCCGAGGAGCCCGGCGACGCGGTCGTCCTCGGGCCCGGGGACAGCGTTCTCCTGCGGCCTGACGGTCGCCGCGCGACGGCCGGCGCCGAGACACCAACTGTCGCCATCGTCGCCAGGGTCGGCCCGCGCTAGTCCTCTTGGGCGGGCGAGCTCGACCGGCAGGGCGAGCTTGCCCAGCCAAGTGACCGCTGCGGCTCCGAGCGCAGCGAGGAGGCCGCTAGACCCGGGCCGCGGCGGTCCTGGCAACTGCCGGCGACGGGCCTTCGGCGACCGGCTCGAGCCAGCCCCAGCGATCCTCGGTCCGGCCGTCGAACAGGCCGAAGAAGGTGTCCTGGAGGTGGGTGGTGATCGGCCCGCGGCGACCCTCGCCGACTTGCAGGCCGTCGACCGAACGGACGGGCGAGATCTCGGCGGCGGTGCCGGTAAGGAACACCTCGTCGGCGACGTACAGGGCCTCGCGGGGGAGCATCTCCTCGCGAACCTCGTAGCCGAGGTGGCGGGCGAGCGTCTTGATGCTGTCGCGGGTGATTCCGGGCAGGATCGAAGACGCCACCGGCGGTGTGAAGACGATGCCGTTGCGCACCAGGAAGAGATTCTCGCCGGCGCCCTCGGAGAGGTAGCCGGCGGCGTCGAGCGCGATCGCCTCGTGGTAGCCATGGCGCCGCGCCTCGATCCCCATCAGCTGGCCGGAGAGGTAGTTGCCGCCGGCCTTGGCCATCGCCGGCATGGTGTCGGGAGCTACCCGCCGCCAGGAGGAGACGGTGACGTCGACACCCCGCTCGAGGGCTTCTGGGCCGAGGTAGGCGCCCCAGCGGAAAGCGGCGATCGAGACTTCGACCGGGCACTTGTCGATGGCGCCGACGCCGAGGGAGCCGTAGCCCCGGTAGGCAATCGGCCGGATGTAGGCCGACTCGAGCCCGTTCGCCCGGACCACCTCGCGGCAGGCCGCGTGGAGGTCCTCGTAGGCGTGCGGGAGGTCGAGGCGATAGATGCGGGCGGAGTCGTAGAGGCGCCGGACGTGCGGCGACAGACGGAAGATCACCGTGCCCTGGTGCTTGGTCTGGTAGGCACGGATCCCCTCGAAGACCGAAGAGCCGTAGTGCAGCGCGTGGGCCAGGACATGGACCGTGGCGTCCTGCCAGGGGACCAGCTGACCGCGGTGCCAGATGTATTTGCTGGGTTCCATAGGCCGGCAACTCTACCGCTTGCGTGGCTCCACGGCTCACCCGGAAGGACGGGACGCGGGGGTCCAAACGGTTGGGAGGAACTTGCCGGCGTTGTAAGAGGTTCCACTGCCGGGCAGCGCCGCGGTGATGGGCGAGGCGACGGCCCACCTCGTCGCTTACGGGCAAGTGGCGAAGGCGTCGGTGTCCTGGATGGGTGAGAACGGACTGTTCTGGCTGCTGAAGTAGTTGCTCACGTCGCCTTCCTGGGTGTCGGAGACGCTGAGCTCGACGGCGACGTTGGTGAGCCCGCCGGCGAAGACCCAGTAGCGGTGGTCGATGCCGCAGCCGTCGAGGACCTTGACCACCAGCTCGACGTTGCTCGGGTTGAAGAACCACAGGTAGCCGGTGTCTTCGGTGACCTTGACGGCGTGGGCCGTGCCGCTCTGGCCGTCAGGGGTGGTCCACCTGGCCTCGACCATGAAGCGGTCGTGGTTCAGGCACATCGCCGTCGTCGAGGGCGTACAGACGGCGGCCGCCGCGAGGGAGGGTGAGAGGGTCAGCGCAAGGATGGAGACGAGGCGGGATGGGTTCATGTGATTCTCCTGATCGGACCGGTGGGCTTGTAAATTCGGGCGAGACTCGCCTGGTGTCTCGCACCCGCCGTGCCAACTGCCGGCACCCCAGCAGGGCGCTGCCAGGCGCGCTATCGTCGGCGCGATGGCTCCGCCGCTCCTCGACGTTGCGATCGCCCCCTGCGTGGTGGTGGCCAAGATCCCTGTCGTTGCCCGTTCGGGAGCGGCGGCGGAGGTGGCGGCGAGCGGCCGCCAGGTGGCGCGCAACCTGTTGCCCGCCGCCGCGGAGCACGAGCGCACCCTGGCGGCGGTGCTGGCTGCCCTCCGTGATCGTGGGGTGGAGCCGTTGGTGACCAGCGTGGTGGTCGAGCCGGCGGCGCGCGCGGCGATCCGCGCCGCCCGGTTGGTGGTCTCCGTCGGCGGTGACGGCACGCTGCTTTCGGCCTCGCATCACGTCACCGAAGCGGCGCTCCTCGGCGTCAACTCGGCGCCGGCCGACAGCATCGGCTACCTGACCGGCACCCGTCGCGACGACTTCGCCGCCACCCTCGACGCGATCATCGGTGGCCGGCAGCCGCTCCTGGTCGCCCGGATCGCCACGCGGCTCGAGGGTCGGCTGCTCGCCGAACCGGCGCTCAACGACGTCCTGATCGCGCACGAGCACCCGGCGGCGACCAGCCGCTACCTGCTCCGACTCGGGGCGGCGGCCGAGGAGCAGCGCTCGTCAGGGCTGTGGGTGGCCACCGCCGCGGGGTCGACGGCCGGGATCCGCTCGTCGGGCGGTCGGGTGATGCCAGTGCGGTCGTCGCGACTCCAGTTCCGCGCTCGGGAGCTGCTGCGCCAACGCCCCGGCAGTGGCGCCGCGGTGTTCGCGCTGGCGCGCGGCTTCGTGCCGGCCGACGCGGCGCTGGTCGTCGAGTCGCAGATGGACGCCGGGTGGCTGTTCGTCGACGGCTCGCGGACCAGCTACCCGTTCCCCTTTGGCGCCCGGGCCGAGCTTGCCGTGGCGCCGGAGCCGCTCCGCTTGTTCGCTGACCCGCGGCGGTGGACGATCAGATGAGAGCCCAGGAGATTGCGCCAGGAGGTGCGCTGCCGTAGCGACGGCCGAAGGCCAGGGCGCGGAGCGCACGATCCGATAAGAGTCTACCGGGGCAGCACCCGCAGGGTCACCGGCTGGTCGGGATCGAGCTTCTGGGAGCCAGGCAGGGTGGTGCCGCTGGCGCTGAAGTTGCGGTTGGTGGTTGCCCCCCAGGCCTCGAGGGCGAGCAGGACGACGGCAACGCCGGCCAGGGTCCGCCGCAGGCGCGCCGCCAACTGGGTGGCGTCGAGATCCGGGGCGGCCAGGCGCCTTCGCACGGTGGCCTGGCCAATCGTCCACAGGCCGACGGCCTGCAGGCTCAGCCAGAGCGGCAGATAGAGCAGTCCCTGGCGCGCGTAACCAAAAAACAGGCCGGTGGTCAGGAGGCAGATCGCGGTCGCCAGCAGGACGATGCCGGCCCAGCGGCGTGGGCCGCCGCCGACCGCCAGGCAGGCCACGAGACCAAGGGCAGTGAGCGGTAGCTGGAGCCAGAGGGCGACGGCGGCGTTGGGCACGAAGACGTCAATCGGCCGACGGATGCCGGCGAGGCCACCCGGCCAGTTCCACTGCGTCCAGCCGAGCCGCCAGGCGCCGGCGACGAGCCGCCACTTGCGCAGCAGGAGGCGCCCGGCGGCGCCGGGATTGGCGAGCGCCCAGTCGCGGGCCATGGCGTCGCCGTGGAGCAGGAACTCGAGGTGCTCCGGGTTCTCGAGGTCGAGGACGTCGAGGTGGGCGGCCGCCGCCAGGTAGCTGCGGGAGAACGTGCCGTCGGCGAGCGGGTTGTTGGCCAGGGCGAGGTTGATCGGCCCATAGAGGGTGACTGGCACCAGCGTCGGCAGTGGCTCGGCGAGGTGGAGCCGCTCGTTGGTGGCGGCGAGCACGCGGTAGTTGCGCACCATCCAGGGGCTGACGGCCAGCACCCAGCCGAGGAGCAGCAGTGCCCACGGGCGCAGGGTGTTGAGACGAGTCACCCCGGGGGGGCGGGTCGTGGCCCAGCCGACCAGGCCGACGGCTCCCAGAGCCAGGGCGACCAGCGCGCCCTCTGCGCGCACCAAGGCGAGGGCGCCGAGCAAGAGCCCGAGGACGAGCGGACGCCACCCTGGGGAGGTGGGCGTCGTGGGGCCGTCCGTCGGCGCCACGAGCGGATGGTCCAGCCACCTCGTCCACAGCAGCAGGCAGAGCAGGAGCAGGGTCTGGTACGTGCCCTCGGTCACCGGCGCGACGTGCAGCACGTAGAGGCCGAAGCTGTAGGTGCCGAGGAGCGCGCCGACGAGGGCGGTGGGTCGCCCCAGGTAGGGCCTCGCCAACAGGTAGACGAGCCCGATCGAAGCGCTGCCGACGAGGGCCAGCACGGCCTTGACCGCGAAGTAGGGAACCGCCGCGGCAGGGGCGCCGGCGCCGAGCCCGGCGTGGACCAGGGCGAGAAGCCAGGCGAAGCCGGGAGGATGGAAGGGAATGCCGCCGTCGTACGCCCGCCCGGCGAGCAGGGCGCGGGCGTAGTCGAAGAAAGCCTCGGAGTCGCCTTCGTAGAAGATCGTGTAGGGCCAACTCCAGTCGCGGTTGGAGCGCAGGAAGGCAAGACGGTGCAGCCAGGCGAGGAGGATCAGCCCGGCCGCCAGCCAGCCATCAGCCATGGCGGCGGGTCGGCTGGTCGCCGGCGGCGCCAAGGCGACGCCCGCGCTGCCCTGAGGCTCGCGAGGATGCTCGGACGGGGTGGCGGAGGCCCGGGAGCGCGGACGGGAAGGGAGCTGCCTTGCCAAGTCGAGGCGCGAGACTCTACACTCCCGGCGCGATTTCCCCGCCAACGCCCCGGAAACCGCTGGGGCATCGTTCGTTCGGCCTTTTCCGGCGCCGTCCCGAGGAGGGACCAGGATGCTCACTACGCCAAGATTCGCTCGCCGCCGGCCGGCGGCCGGCCTCGTCGCCACGCTGTTCCTCCTGGCGAGCGCGCCCGCGGGGGCCATCGTCGTGACCGAAAGCCGTAGCCCGTTGGCTGCCTACGCACTTGCCAACGAGCGCCTGCAGTCGGGCGCGGTGTTGCAGTCGGCCGACGTCGCCGCCGCCGGGCTCGCGCCGACGGTGCGTGCCGAGTGGGCGGCCTTCAGCGCCTTCCACCCGCAGTGGACGGCGGTGTTCGACCGCCGCAGCGGGGCACTCGAGATGGCCGAGGGCGATGGGATTCCCTTCCTCCCCGGCAGCGGCAACCGGCTGACGAAGGCCGACATCGCACGCTATCTCGGCAGCAAGCAGCAGGTCGACCTCGCGGCCGTCGAGCGCATCACGCGCGGCTTCCTGCCTGGCGTCGCGAAGCTGCTCGGCGTCGACCCGGCGACCCTGGTGTTGAACCAGGGCCGCTCGGGACAGCCGACGGACAACGTCTGGTTCGTCGACTACGACGTCGTCCTGGGCGGCTTGCCGCTCGACGGTGCGCGGGTGGTCTTTCGTATCAGCCACGGCAACCTGATCCAGATGGGCGGCGAGAGCCTGCCCTCGGCGGGCGTCGTGGTCCCCATCGCCCGGCTCACCCGTGACCAGGCCGAGGCGTATCTGTCGGCGCATGTCGGCGGTCTCTCGGGCGAGGACACCTTCGTCGACGCTGGCTCGCTCCGCCTGCTGCCGGTCCGCCTGGACGACAACCGCTACGAGGACGGCTTCGAAGCCGGTCACGGGCGCGGCGTGGTGGCCGCCTGGCAGTTCGTGTTTCGGCGCGACAAGCAGTCCGAAACCTGGCGTGCGCGGATCGACGCCGCCACCGGCGAGGTCCTCGAGATGCGGGACACCAACGACTACGCCCAGGTCACCGGTGGCGCCAAGTTCCTCGGCGTCGAGAGCAACCAGCCGACGCCGTTCACCAACATCTCGTCGGGCGGCTTCACCAACTCGGCGGGTGTCTACACCTTCCTGGGCGGGGCGGTGAGCTCGAGTCTGCAAGGGCAGTACGTCACGATCAGCGACGCCTGCGGCGCCATCTCCGAAAGTGGCGACCCTGACGGCATCATCGCGTTCGGCAGCTCGGCGGGCACCGACTGCACCACGCCCGGCCACGGCGGCGCCGGCAACACGCACTCGGCCCGCACCCAGTTCTACCACCTGAATCGTGCCAAGGAGACGGCGCGTGGCTGGCTCAATCGCGCCTGGCTCACCCAGCAGCTCACCGCCAACGTCGACATCAACCTGACCTGCAACGCCTTCTGGAACGGTTCGACGGTCAACTTCTACCGCTCGGGTGGCGGCTGCGGCAACACCGGTGAGATCGAGGCGGTCTCGTTGCACGAGTACGGGCACGGGCTCGACAGCAACGACGGCAACGGCAGCCCCCCCGACAACGGCACCGGCGAGAGCTACGGCGACTTCACCGCTGCGCTGTCGACCCACAGCTCGTGCATCGGCAGCGGCTTCCGGGCCACCAACTGCTCCGGGTACAGCAACGCCTGCACGTCCTGCACCGGTGTACGCGACATCGACTGGGCCAAGCACGTCGCCAACACGGCGCACACCGTGGCGAACTTCACCCAGACCAATTGCCCGAACAGCGGCACGGGCTACATCGGGCCCTGCGGCAAGGAGGGGCACTGCGAGTCCTACGTCTCCTCCGAGGCGTTGTGGGACTTCCCGAGTCGTGATCTGCCGTCCCCGGGGACGGGCTCCGCCTGGGCCGTCGTCGACCGACTGTGGTACCTCTCGCGCTCGACGTCGACCGGCGCGTTCTCGTGCACCACTGGGGCGACCTACACCTCGAACGGCTGCGGCGCCGGATCATTCTGGAAGAGCATGCGGGCGATCGACGATGACGACGGCAATCTCGCGAACGGGACGCCCAACTCGGCGGCGCTCTACGCGGCCTTCGACCGTCACGGCATCGCCTGCACCAGCGACGCGGGTGCCAACGTCAGCTTCCGTGGCTGCACGCAGCCGGCGACGCCAAGCCTCTCGCTGACCGCCGGCGACAACCAGGCGACGGTGGCCTGGAGCGGATCAACGGGCGTCTACGACGTCTACCGCAACGAAATCGGCTGTGACGCCGGGTTCATCAAGATCGCCAATGACCTGGCCGGCTCGCCGCTGGTCGACACCAACGTCGCCAATGGCTTCACCTACTACTACCAGGTCGTCGCCCAGCCAGCGGGCAACGAGTCCTGCGGCTCGGCGCCGAGCACCTGCATGTCGGTGACGCCGACGGCGCCGCCCTGCACGCCACCCGACGTGCCGATCAACGTGACCGCCACTGGCGGCAGCTCGCAGATCGCCCTGTCGTGGGACGCGTCGGCCGGGGCGACGGGCTACCGCGTGTCGCGGTCGACGGTCGCCGGCGGGCCCTACACTCTGATCGCGACCCCCGCTGGCACGAGCTTCACGGACCTCGCACCGGCCTGCGGCGAGACCTATTACTACGTCATCCAGGCGAGCAACTCGTCGACCTGCCGCTCGGCCAACTCAGCCGAGGTCACGGCCGCAACCGACGCCTGCCCGCCGTGCACGACACAGAGCCTCTACAGCAACACCTTCGACAGCGGCAGCGGCCTTGCGGGTTGGAGCGTCGGGACGTTCCTCGGCGGCGGCCCGACGGCCGACTGGCGCGGCATCCAGACCTGCACCGCCCACAGCAGCACCGGTGTCTTCCGTTTCGGCGCCGCCGCCTGCACCACCGACTACGCCAGCAACGCCTTTGCCTACGCCCAGCCGAACGGCGCCGCCGGCATCACGATCCCCGCCGGCTCGCAAACCAGTCGTCTCTCCTTCTGGCACCGCCGGGACTTCGAGAACGGCTTCGACGGTGGCACGTTGACGGTTTCGCTCGACGGCACCAACTACACCCAGGTCCCCGGCTCAGCCATCATTTCCGGCAACTACACCGGCGTCGTTGCCGCCGACTGTGCCCCGACCGGGTCGTCGGGAAGGCCGATCTTCACTGGCACCGCGGCGACGTTCACGGAGTCGGTGGTCGACCTGGATGCCGCCTGCAACGCGGCTACCGGAGGCTTCGGCGGCTGCGAGGGGCAGGCGGTGAGGATCGGATTCACCACCGTGACCGACTGCTCGGTCACCGGCGACGGTTGGTTCCTGGACGACGTCAGTGTGTCGAGCTGCGTTCCGGATTTGACGCCGCCGACGCTGCTCTCGGATGGCTTCGAGACCGGCACCGCCAGCGCCTGGCCGGTGACCAGCCCGTAGTCCCGGGCGAGCGGCGGGCGGCTCGACCGCCAGCACGTCGAGGCCACCTGGGCAGGTTCGCCAGGTGGCCTCTTGGTTTTCAGTCGTCGACGATGAAGACCGACTTGTACTCGCTGAAAGCGGCGAGCGCCGCCATACCCTGCTCCCGGCCGAGGCCACTCTGCTTGACGCCGCCGAACGGCGCCTCGATGTGGACGCTGGAGGAGCAGTTGATCGACAGCATGCCGGTCTCGACCGCGCGGGCGACGCGCAGCGCGCGACCGACGTCGCGCGTCCAGATCGAGCCCGAGAGACCGTAGTTGCTGTCGTTGGCGAGGCGGATTGCCTCGTCCTCGTCGGCAAACGGGGCGATCGTCACCACCGGGCCGAAGATCTCCTCGCGCACCACCCGCATGGCGGGAGTGACGTTGGCAAAGACGGCGGGCGTCAGGTAGTTGCCGCGAGCCATGCCGGGGGTGGTCGGGATCTCACCGCCGCACAGGCGCTCGGCGCCCTCGGTGTCGCCGACGTCGATGTAGGCGCGGACGCGCTCGCGTTGGGTGGGCGAGATCAGCGGCCCCATTTCGGTGTCGGTGGCGGCGGTCGGGCCCAGGCGGATCGACTTGGCGCGGGCGACAAAGCGCTCGACGAAGGCGTCGTAGAGGCGCCTCTCGACCAGGATGCGGCTGCGGGCGCAGCAGTCCTGGCCGGCGTTGTCGTAGACCGCCCAGATCGACGACTCGATGACCTTGTCCAGACCCCCCTCATCCGAACAACTGTCACCGAAGACGATGCTCGCCGACTTGCCGCCGAGCTCGAGCGACACTCGCTTGATGTCCTCGGCTGCGGCGCGCATCACGGCGGTGCCGACCGCGGTCGAACCGGTGAACGAAATCTTGCGCACCAGGGGGTGGTGGACGAGGGCCTCGCCGGCCACCGAGCCCTTGCCGGGGACGACGTTGACGACGCCCGGCGGTACGCCGGCGGCGAGGATGACGTCAGCCAGGGCGAGGGCGGTGAGCGGCGTCAGCTCGGCCGGTTTGATCACCGCGGTGTTGCCCATGGCGAGCGCTGGGGCAAGCTTCCAGGCGGTGATCAGCAGCGGGAAGTTCCACGGCACGATCAGGCCGCAGACGCCGAGCGGCTCGCGGAAGGTCATGGCGGTGCCGTTCTTGGCCACCGGGATCGTCTCGCCGTGGATCTTGTCGACCGCCCCGGCGTAGTACTCGAAGCAGGTGGCGGCGGCGCCGACCTCCCACGTCGCCGAGCCGATCGGCTTGCCGCCGTTGCGTGACTCGAGACTGGCGATGTCGTCGAGGCGCTCGCGCAGGCCGTCGGCGATCTTGCGCAGGAGGCCGCCGCGGTCGCGCGACGACAGGCGGCGCCAGGCGCTGCCGCGGGAGAAGGCAGCATGGGCGGCGCGCACCGCACGGTCGACGTCGACGGCGGTGGCGGCCGCGACGTTGGCAAACGGCGCATCGTCCTGCGGGTCACGGACGAGGAAGGTGCCACCCTCGGCGGCCGGCACGCGGTCGGCGCCGATGGCCAGGCGATAGAAGGGCAGGGTCGGCGGGTTGGAAGTCTGGTCGGGCATCGGCGCCGGCCTCACTCGGGGGTGACGTAGGCGGCGGTGATGCCGCCGTCGACGACGAAGGTCGAGCCGGTGGTGTAGGACGACTCGTCGGAGGCGAGGAAGAGGGCTGCCTTCGCCATCTCCTCGGCGAGGCCGAAGCGGCCCATCGGGATGTGCACCAGCCGCCGCTGCTTCTTCGCCTCGGTGTCGAGGAACTTCATCAGCAGCTCAGTCTTGAGCGGCCCTGGGCACAGCGCGTTGACGCGGATGTTCTCGCGGGCGTGGATGACCGCGAGCTCGCGGCTCATCGCCAACACGGCGCCCTTGCTCGCGGTGTAAGCGAGCTGGGGGGTGGCGGCGCCGACGAGCGCGACGAAGGAGGCGGTGTTGATCACCGAGCCTCCACCGGCGCGGCGGATGGCGGGGATGCCGTACTTGCAGCCGAGGAAAACGCCCTTGACGTTGACCGCGAAGGTGGCGTCCCAGGTCGCTTCGTCGGTGGTCTCGGCGCGGTCGTCGGCGCCGAGCATGATGCCGGCGTTGTTGAACAGGATGTCGAGGCGGCCGTAAGTCACCTCGGCGAGGCGCACCATCCGTTCGCAGTCCTCGGCCTTGGAGACGTCGGCGTGGACGTAGGTGGCGTGGCCGCCGGCGGCGGCGATCTCGCGCGCGGCCTCGTCGCCGGCGCGGTCGGTGACGTCCGTCAGGACGACGGCGGCGCCCTCGCGGGCGAACAGCTTGGCGGTCTCGCGGCCGATGCCGCTGGCGGCGCCGGTGATGAGCGCGACCTTGTTTTCAAGGCGCATGGGGGGCCTCCCTTCTGGAGTGGGTGCTAGGACGTGGCGCTGGCGCGGCGCGCTGCGGCGGCTCGCACCAGGTCGTCGAACAGACGTTGCTGGGTCGGGTCCTCGGCGGCGGTCATCTCCGGGTGCCACTGCACGCCGATCAGCCAGCTGTGGTCGGCCTTCTCGAAGGCCTCGACCGTGCCGTCCGGAGCCCTGGCGACGACGCGCAGCACGCTGGCCACGCGCCGGGCGGCCTGATGGTGCCAGGAGGCCGGAGAGACCTGAGTGGCGCCCATCACGCGAGCGAGCTTCGAGTCGGGTTCGGTGGTCACCCGGTGACGGGGAAAGACGGTGTCGCCGTCCTCGGGACGGTGGGTGACGTCGTCACCCACTTCGTCGGGCAGATGCTCGACCAGGGAGCCACCGAGGGCGACGTTGACCACCTGGGCGCCGCGGCAAATGGCCAAGGTCGGCAGGTCGCGGTCGATCACGTGGTGGGTGAGGGCGACTTCGGAGACGTCGCGCTCGGGGTCGACCCGCTCGATGCGGGCGTGCGGCATGCCGGCATAGAGCTTGGGGTCGACGTCGCCACCGCCGGCGAGGATCAGCCCATCGAGCAGCTCGAGCACCGGCCCGAGGTGCTTCTCGCCGGGCGGCAGGAGCAGCGGTATCCCGCCCGCCCGGCGCACGGCGTCGACGTATGGGGCCGGCAGCCGGAAGCGATTGTCGTCGCCCCGGCCGTAGGTGGTGATGCCGATCAAGGGGCGGTAGGCCATGGCTCGACTCTAGCGCGAGTGGCGGNNCCCGACGGTGCGTGGCGGCGGCGTTGCGAGGCAGACCTACGCCCGCTCGAAGTACCGCTCGCGCTCCCAGCTCGTTACCTCGCGGTCGAGCTTGGCCTGTTCGGTGCGGAAGAAGTGGACGTAGTGGTCGACGACCGCGTCACCAAAGGCCTCACGCAGCATCGTCGACCCCTCGAGAAGGGCCGTCGCCTCGGGCAGCGACGACGGCACCTTCGGCAGGTCCTTCGCCACGTAGACGTCGCCACTGAACATCGGCGGCGGCTCGATGCGGTCGCGGATGCCGGCGAGCCCGGCGGCGAGACTCGCGGCGTAGGCGAGATAGGGGTTGGCGTCGGCGCCCGGGATGCGGCATTCGATGCGCAGGGACTTGCCCTCGCCGACGATCCGGAAGCCCGAGGTGCGGTTGTCGTAGGACCAGGCGATGTTGGTCGGCGCCCATGACTGGAAGACGTAGCGCTTGTACGACGTCGGATACGGGGCGTAGAAGGCGGCGATCTCGCGGGCGTGCGCCATCCAGCCACCGAGGAAGTGGCGGAAGGTCTCCGACGCCGACACCGGCCCGAGCCTCTCGCTGCCAGGGAAGAGCGGGGTCTTCGTGGCGTCGTCCCACAGCGACAGGTGCAGGTGCATCGACGAGCCGGCAAGGTCGGAGCGCCACTTGGCCATGAAAGTGACCGCCAGGCCGAGCTTGTGGGCGATCTCCTTGGCCGCCGCCTTGTAGATCGAGTGACGGTCGGCTTGCTCCAAGACCTCGGTGTACTCGATGTTCAGCTCGTGCTGCCCGGGTCCCCATTCACCCTTGCTCGACTCGACGGGGATGCCACTGGCTTCGAGGTGACGGCGGAGCTCGGCGTTGAACACCTCCTCCTTGGTCCCCTGCAGCATGTGGTAGTCCTCGATGTACCAGCCGAACGGCTCGAGGCCCTGGAACCCCTTGCCCTTCGCCGAGTCGTAGGTCTCCTTGAAGATGTAGTACTCGAGCTCCGAGGCGCCCATCGCGCTCATGCCCTGGGCAGCGAGACGAGCGAGCTGGCGCCGCAGGATGGTGCGCGGCGCCACCTCGACCGGCGTGTGCCCGGGCTCGCTTTCGAGGTCGCAGAAGACGATGGCGGTGCGGTCGAGCCAGGTGCAGCGGCGCAGCGTGCCGAGGTCGGGCACGCAATGGAAGTCGCCGTAGCCCTGCTCCCAGTTGGCGTACTTGTAGCCGGCGACGACGTCCATCTCCATGTCGACGGTGAGCAGGTAGTTGCAGGCGTGCATGCCATGGCCGGCGACGCTCTTCAAGAAGAACGCTCCCGGCACCCGCTTGCCCATGAAGCGGCCGTAGAGATCCGGGAAGACGACCTGCACGGTGTCGATTTCGCCCGTCTTCACCAACGCGGTGAGCTCGTCGAGCGTCAGGTTGCCGCGCGGCCCCGGGGTCGTGTCGGCGTGAGGCTTGAGTTCGGACATGGTGGCCCCTCAGCCCGCTGCCAGGCGCGCCAGCTCGGCCTCGACCTTGCGCAGCTCCTCTTCGCTCGCCGGCTGAGGCCCACGGAAGCGCTTGCGGGCGTCGATCAGCCACCAGGCGGCCATGAACAGGCAGATCAAAACGGTCGTCCACAGCACCAGCTCGTTCGGCGGGATCACCAGGAAGATCGAGATCAGGAAGATCCAGATGAGCGAGATGACATTGAATGGCGCGCTCCAACGCCCGAGATTCCAGGGGGCGGTCTCCGGCGTCGTGAACTCGCCGCGGCCGCGCAGGCGATTGCGCAGGTTGAGGAGGATCGGCAGTCCATACGCCCAGTAGAGGAACACGACGCTGATCGCGGTGACGACGTAGAACGCACCCGACCACAACAGCATTACCGTCGCCAGCGTGCAGGTGATGAGGATCGAGTTGACCGGCGTGCGCAGCTTGGGGTGGATCTGGCGAATGAACGTGTGACCGGGCATGCCGCCGTCGCGGGCGAAGGCGAACCACATCCGGCTCATCGAGGTGATCGAGGCCAGGCCGCAGAGCCACATGGCGCCGGCGATGATCACCGCCACCACGTTGCCGAGGAAGGGCGTCAGGTTGTCGTAGGCGACCTTGAGCACGGGATAGCCGTCGGTTGCGGTCGACGGCAGGTCGACGATCGAGAAGGTCAGCACCATCAGCACGATGTAGCCGACCACCGCCGACACCGCCACCGACAGGAAGACGCCCCAGGCCGAGTTCTTGCGCGCCATCACCGTTTCCTCGGCGACGTGGGCCGAGGCGTCATAGCCGGTGTAGGTCCACTGCGCCTGCAGGAGGCCGATGGCGAACACCAGCCAGAAGGGCGCCGCCTTGTAGAGCGCGGTGAGGAAAGGGAACAGCGTGAAGAGCGGAGACGGGATGACCCACAGCGGCTCGGCGGTGATCGGGTTGCCGAAGTAGAGCGCCGGCGCCGTCTCACCGGAGGGCAGCGCGGCGGAGCTGAAGTCGTAAGGGTTAGTGGTGTTGACGAACGACATCGCGAAGTCCCAGCTGTTGTGGGTCTTGCCGAAGGCGGTCAGCAGCAGGGCGATGAGCAGGACGCCGCCGATGTGCCACCACACCGAGAAGTCGTTGAGCTTGGCCGTCAGGCGGATGCCGAAGATGTTGATCACCATCTGCGGCACCATGATCAACACCATAACGAAGACGTAGAAATACCAGTTGGTCGAGAAAGTGTGGCCGGTGATCCGCGACAGCGCGCCGACGATGTAGATCGCGGCTGCGATATTGATCCCCGAGGTGATGGTGATCTGGCCGATCATGTTGAACCAGGCCGTGATCCAGCCCCAGCCACGGCCGCCGAGCCGATGCGCCCAGAAGTAGAGGCCGCCGGCCGTCGGGTAGGCCGAGGCCAGCTCGGCCATCGAGGCGGCAATGATCATCACGAAGACGCTGACCAGCGGCCAGCCAACGGTGTTGATCACTGGCCCGGCGAAGCGCAACCCAAAGCCGAACAGGAGGATCGCGCCGGTCAGGATCGAGATGATCGAAAACGAGATGGCGAAGTTCGAGAATCCGCCCATCTCGCGGAACAGCTGCTGCGCGTACCCCAGACGATGAAGGTCCTTGAGATCCTGGCGGATGGTTTCTTCACGGCTGCTGTCGTTCGCCATGCGGTTCGTTCCTCGAGGGTTGACCTGCGGTCCAGAGCCCGGCCGCGGCCTGCCGCCACCCCCCACCGACGCCATGGCGGCGCACGGAAGAGGTGACGGACGGGTCACGAGTCGAGCTGTGTACGCGTTGACGACGCGCTGATATCTGGCGGCAGCATAGCCGCCGGTTCCGGCGGCGGCAAGGCGGCAGCGTGTGACAGCCGCGGGTGGCGGTGACGGCTTCGCGTCAGGGCGCGAAGTCTGTCCAGCCGTCGAGGTTGCCCGACTCGAAGCCGTCCTTGCCGAGACCGACGTCGCTGCGACAGGCGGTGACGTCGAGACGGTCGAGGAACCAGCCGTCGGCGGTGACCGAGGTGTCGGACATCGCGACGAAGGCCGGCTCGATGGCGAGGCCGGCGCAGCCCGTGGTGCCGCCGGTGGCGAGGTCGCAAGTGCGGTCGAGGTCGATGACGCTCGAGACGACGTCGGCCTGCGTCCCGGTGAAGATCGGCGTGCCCTCGGGCGGTGCCGATGGGGCTCCCTGGCGCAGGGCCCCGTTGTAGCCGAGGCCGCTCACGATGGCCGTGGCGTCGGCGTAGACCAGCGGTCCGCCGGGCAGGCGGATGGCGATGCGGCCGCCGTCCCAGTCGGGCTCGAAGGCGAAGCGGTGGTAGAGGGTGAGGCGGGTGGCGCCACTGGCGGCGGGGATCGGGATCGCCGGCGCCGCCGCCCAGACGTGTTGCAGGTCGCTGTAGTCGTCCGTGCAGGCGACGCCGCCGTAGCGGAAGACGCCCGAGCCATCACACTCCTGCTGGCCGCGCCACTCGTTGCTGCCGGCGCCGCCGAGGCGGCCGACGGACCACGGCGGGTCGGGGGGCGCGGCGAAGATCTGGCGGGCGACGAGGGTGTTGCCGCAGGCCGCCAGCTGGGCGCTGGCGGGGTCGCTCGCGGCGGTCGACTCGCAGCCGTCGGCATGGGCGCGGACGGTGTAGACGAGGGAGCTGCCGGGTGTCAGGTAGCGGTCGAGGTGCGACGTTGCGTCGGCGGTCGCGATCAGGGTGACGGGTCCGCCGTCGATGCTGCGGTAGAGGTTGTAGCCGTCGGCGTCGGGCACGGCGCTCCAGGTGAGCGCCACCTGATTCAGACCGGTGACGGTGGCGACCAGGTTGCCGGGGGTTGCCGGCGGCGCGCAGAACGGGGCGTTGGGGACGGCACTCTGGCAGGCGCTGGGAGGGGCGGCGCAGCCCGCGTCGCCAGCTGCGTGGGCGATCACGCGGTAGAAGTAGGTCTGGCCAGCGGCCACCACGCCGTCCTCCCAGCTCGTCGTCGGACGGTTGGCGGCAACCCGGATCAGACCGGCGTCGCACGACAGCTCGCTGCGATAGACGTCGTAGGTGGTGCCGGTGCCAGCGTCGGACCAGGTGACGGCGACCTTGAGCCGCCCGGCAGTGGTGGTGAGGCTCGGGCTTGCTGGCGGGGTGCAGGCGCTGGCGCAGAGGTTGGCGCCCGGGTCGCTCGCGCAGGCGATGCCGTGGCGATCGAACGCGGCGAACAGCTGGCAGGAGTGCGGGGTGCCGTTCGCCAGGTTGCCGTCGTCGTCGTCGGCGGCGCGAAAGGTTTTCCACAGCGAGCCGATGTTGCAGCCGTCGGCGCTCCAGACTGGTTCGCTCGGCGTGCAGGCAAAGGCGCCGGTGGCGGTCGCCCGCGACAGGTACCAGAGCCGCTCGGTGGTGGCCCAGGCGCCGGCCGAGGCGGGGTCGGGGAGGTCACGATTGGCGACGTCCCACAACGCCTCGGAGCCGACGTAGCTCTCGCAGTGACCCTCCTGGCCACAGACGCCGTAGTAGCCGGTTGGCGAGTAGGGGCAGAGGGGCTGGACGAACCCCGGCACCGTCGCCGGGGTGTTGGAGACGTGCTTTGCCCAGTCGATGTCGCGCACGCCGGTGCAGTCGGTGCAGGCGTCGCCGTTGCCACCGCAGCTCACCGCCCGGAAACCGGGGCCAATGCACGAGCGGTGGAGCAGCAGGGCGGAGGTGAAGTCGCCGTAGGTCTCGCCGGTCGACCGCTCGCCGACGGGCTCGCTGCCGTCGTAGGTGTCGAGGCCGTGCCCGTACTCGTGGAGGGCGACGGCGGCGATTTCGCCGGTGTTGGCGCAGCCGGCGCCGGAGCGAAAGAAGTTGAGGGTGCTGCCGTTCCAATAGGCGTTGCAGGTCTGCGGCAGGTTGACGTTGACCGTCAGCGACTGATTCAGCCAGTCGTTGTCGGGCAGCCAGGCACGGGCGGATTCCTTGGCCCGGTTCACCTGGTAGTACTGCGTGCGCGCGGCCGCGGTGTTGCCGCTGCCGCCGAAGCCGGGGGTGCTGCAGTCACTGCCCGGCGAGCTGCCGAAGTCGACGTCGCCTCGCCAGTCGGCAGCGAGGCCGATGGCGCCGCAGGTGTCAAGGACGCGGACATAGGGGCCGTCGAGGTGGCTGGTGAAGCCGGTGGCGGTGTGGTGGCCGGCGCCATTGGCGAACTGGCCGTTACCGACGTCGGCCCACGGCATGGGCAGGGTTTGCTGACCGCCGACTTCCGGCGACACCAGGTAGGCGCCACCGCGCGCGTCGCCGTCGAGGTTCAGGTTGCGCAACGCCAGAACGACGCCACTCGCGGCGTCGACGCGCAGCTGCCAGGTCCCCGGCTCCTTCGGGCGGCTGAAGCGGAAGCTCCAAACCACCGCCAGGCCGCGCCCTCGACCGGCTATGAAGCCGCTCGCGGCGCTCGAGTCGGCGAGGCGGATCGGGACGAGCGACAGGCGGTCGGGCGCCAGAGGCAGGTCGTTGTTCTGCAGGTAGCGGGCAGCGGCCAGACGCGCCGCGGCGGCGTCGAGCGCCGGCCTCGGCGTCGGCAGACCGGGGGCGGGCAGCCCCTCGGCGCCCAGTTGGATCAGGTTGCCGTGGTTGAGGCGAAAGACGATGCGTGCCCCTTCGACCGGCAGGCCGTCGCGCTCGAGGTCGAAGTCGAGGTTCCAGCCGGCATCGCCCATGCGGCCCGAGCGGCCGGCGGCGAGCAGCAGCCGATCGGCCGGCGTCAACCCGAACGCCGCAGCCAGGCTGACTAGCTCGAGGCGGGCCCGCGCCTCCAGAGCGGCCAGCGTCGCGCGGTCGTCGCCCGCGGGCGCCGCGGCGAGCAGCCACGGGATCCCGACCCCCTCCGCACTGGCGAGGAGGCCGCTGCGGGGGTCGAGAACGGCCCGCCAAGCGCTGCCGGCCCGGGCTTGGAAAGCGGCCCAGGCCGCGCCCATGCCGGGCGCTGCCACCTCTGCGGCAAAGGGCGCCGTGTCGGTGGCCGCCATCAGGCGTGGGTCTTCGAAGGCTAGGGCGTCGAGCGGGCCGCTCGCAGGGGTGAGCTCCGCGCGGCCGACCGCGACCGTGGCGACCGAGCCAAGGGCCAGGGCGGTGGCAAGGGCGAACGTGCGGAGGACAGTCGCGGGAGGCATGGACGAACCCGGGTTGCGCCTGGAAACCTATCAGAGCGTTCGGCGCTCGCTGTCGCCCCCGACGCCGTCGACCCGGATCGACGTCTACAATCGACGTCGATGTCCGCCGCCCCCCATTCCCGCTCCCAACGTGACGTGATCCTGGTGGGCGCCGGCCACGCCCACATCCAGGTGCTGCGCGCCTTTGCGATGGACCGACCGCCCGAGGTCCGGCTGACCTTGGTCGTCGACACGCCGGTCGCCGTCTATTCCGGGATGGTGCCCGGCGTCGTCGCCGGGCAGTACCGACCCGAGGAGGTCGAGATCGACGCCGTGCCGCTGGCGCGCCGCGCCGGCGCGCGGGTGGTGCTGGCGCGGGCGACCGGCGTCGACGTCGGTGCCAAGCGGATCCGGCTCGCCGGTCGACCGTCCCTGCCCTACGACCTGGCGTCGGTCGACATCGGTTCGACCGTGACCGGCCATGACCTGCCTGGCGTTCGCGAGCACGCCCTGGCGACGCGGCCGATCGGCCGCTTCCTCGCCGGCCTGGCGGCGGTGGAGGCGCAGGCGCGCGCGGCGTGCGGACCGCTGCGGGTGGTGGTGGTCGGCGGGGGCGCCGCTGGCTGCGAGCTGGTCTGCACCCTGCAGACCCGCCTCGCGGCCTGCATGTCGTCTCCCGATCGGCTCGAGATGTCGCTGCTCCACGCCGGGCAGCGCCCGTTGCCTGGCTACCCCGACGCCGTCGTCGCCCGGGTCGAACGGGTTTTGGAGGCGCGTGGCATCCGCCGCCTGGCGGCGCGCACCGTCACGGGGGCCGGCGCCGACGGGGTGCGCGTCGGCGGCGGCGACGTGGTGCCCGCTGACGTTCTGATCTGGGCGACGGGCGCTGCTGCCCATCCGTTCTTCGCCGACTCCGGCCTGCCGACCGATGAGCGCGGCTTCGTCCTCACCCGACCGACGCTCCAGGCCGTGGGTGACGAGGCGCTGTTCGCGGTCGGCGACTGCGCCACCCTCGCCGACTTCCAGGCGACGCCCAAGGCCGGGGTCTACGCGGTGCGGCAGGGCCCGGTCCTGGTCCACAACCTGCGCGCCGCGCTCGGCGGCGCGCCGCTGGCCCGCTACCGGCCCCAGCGCGACTTCCTGACGCTGCTCAACCTTGGCGACGGCACGGCGCTCGGCGCCAAGTGGGGCCGCGCCTTCGACGGTCGCTGGGTGATGCGATGGAAGGACCGCATCGACCGCCGGTTCATGCGCCGGTTCCAGGTCTTGGCGGCGGACGGGTCGACCGCCCCACCGGTGATGGCCGACGGCGAGGGCGGGATGGAGATGGTCTGTGGTGGTTGCGCCGCCAAGCTCGGCCAGGAGTCGCTCGAACGCGCCCTCGACCGGCTGCCGGCGCCGCCGCCGGCACCCGAGGTCGAGTTGGGGCTGGCGGAGGCCGACGACGTCGTCGCCTGGCGGCTACCCGCCGGCGACCTGCTGGTGGCGAGCGTCGACTCCTTCCGCGCCTTCACCGATGATCCCTGGCTCGTCGGCCGCGTGGCGGCGCTGAACGCCGTTTCCGATCTCGAGGCCAAGGGCGTCGCCGCGCGCTGGGCGCAGGCGATCGTCGCCCTGCCGCTGGCGGACGATGAGCGCGCCGCCGAGGAGACGCTGTTCCAGGTCCTGGCAGGCGCCCGCTCCGTCTTCGACCCGCTGGGTGTGCGCTTGCTGGGGGGCCACACCAGTCGGGCCGTCGAGCTGCAGGTGGGCTTTGCGGTGCAGGGCGTGGCGACCGACGGCGGCGTCGGGCTCTTGCGCCGCCGTGGACGCGAGCTCGCTGCCGGTCAGCGCCTGGTTCTTACCAAGGCGCTCGGCACTGGCGTCGTCTGGCACGCCGACATGGCGGGTCGCGCCCGCGGTCGTTGGATCGAGGCGGCCCTCGCCTCGATGCAGGTCTCGAACGCCGCCGCGGCCGCGATCGGCCGTCGCCACGGGGCGACCGCGGCAACCGACATCACCGGCTTCGGCCTCGCCGGCCACCTGGCGTCGATGCTCGCGGGCAGCGGCCTGTCGGCGCGGCTCGCCCTAGCCGCGCTGCCGGCGCTGCCGGGGGCGCTGTCGCTGCTGGCAGCCGGCGAGCGCAGCACCTTCCACGACGAGAACGCGCGCCTCCGGCGGGCGATGGCGATCCCGACCGTCCTGGCGGCCGACCCGCGGCTCGAGCTGTTGTTCGACCCGCAGACGGCTGGTGGGTTGTTGCTGGTCGTACCGGCAGCAGCCAGCGCGGGTGTCCTTGACGAGCTCCAGGCGGCCTGTGCCGGCGCCGCCGTCGACGTCGGGGAGGTCGCTGTCACGCGGGAGGATGGCGCGGTGATCGAAGTCGCCGGCGAAATTCCGGCCGCCGGGCGCCGGCCCGGCGGTTGATCTCTGGATTGCGAGCCGTCCAGGTGCGTCCGTCTGTTCGCCGATCGGCGAGCCGGGCGAGGGCGCGGCGAAACCCTCATTCCCGCCATCACCACGAGAGACGCCTGTTAGGGTCTTCGCCAAAGAGACCCGCGCCTTGAGCAATGGCGCCCCCGGGAGGTCCGGGCTGCCCGGCATGCCGCTCGCCGAGGCGCTGGCGCTGTCGGATCATACGAGCGCCAAGTGCGGTCCAGACCACAGGCGCAGGCGACTGAAGCAGGGGGCTCGACAAATTATGTCCGCACCGACATACTGCCGACGTGCCGCGTGACGACAAGCCTCTTGTCTGGCTCGACGGGGAGGTGAGGTCACCGCCCTTCTCCCCCGACGCGCGGTTGGAGGCTGGGTATCTTCTGCGCCGGCTGCAGAAGGGCGAGCGCCTGGGCTGCCCGCCTGCCGGCCGATGTCAGACATCGCGAAGGGTTGCTGCGAGCTCAGGATTCAGGACCGGGATGCGACCTGGCGCATTGTCTGTGGTGTCGAGGAGGATGCGGTCCTGATCTTGGCCGTGTTCTCCAAGAAGACCGCCTCCACTCCCAATGCTGTGATGGACAGCTGCCGCGAACGGCTCCGCAGGTATCGAGCGGCAAGCGAGGACTGAGCCATGGACAAATCGAAGATCGAGCGGTTGGAAGCAGATGGTTGGCGGGTCGGCGACGTCGAGGACTTCCTTGGCCTCTCTCCCGAAGAAGCAACGTTCATCGAGCTGAAGCTGGCCCTGGCGAGTCACCTGAAGACCGTACGCCGCCGCCGCCACCTCACGCAGGCGCAGGCCGCCAAGATGGTCGCCTCGAGCCAGTCACGCGTCGCAAAGATGGAGGCCGGCGACCCGTCGGTGTCCATGGATCTGCTCGTGCGCTCAGTGCTCGCGATGGGTGCGTCGCGCGAGGAGCTGGCAAGCGCGATGGCTTCGGCGCCTTAGCAGGGGTCACTAACACCACCTGAGAGCTGATGCCGTGGTCGCGGAGACTCTGCCGCAGCTTGACGAGACTCGGATCTCCCTCAGGGGGAGAGCCTGTGGTTGTTATAGACCCCGGTCAGGAGAGACCCGCTTCAGTCGACCACCTTCGCCCAGGCCTCCATGCCGCCGCTCTCGAATCCGTCGTTCATCTCGCGCCGGTCGTTGGTCAGTCGCAGGGCGACGGTCGCCGTGCCCCCGTCGTTGGCGGCGGTGCCGACGACGGTGATACGGCTGGCGGCGGTGAGCAGCACGGTCTTGCCGATGGCGATCCCGTCGGGGGCGAGGTCGAGATCCACCCGCACCACGCCGCCGTTGCCGAAGGTGGGGTCCTTGATGCCACCGGGCTGGATCCGCGCGACCACCAGGTCGAGATCCGAGCCCAGGGAGATGCCGCCGGTGTAGCCGGTGACGACGATCCGGCCGTCGGGCTGGACGGCGACGCTGTTGACGACGTTGCGGCCGTTGCGGCTGCCGAGGTCGAGGTAGGCCCGGCCACCGTTGCCAAAGGTGGGGTCGAGGTCGCCGTCGGCCTCGAAGCGCCAGAGGGCGGCAGAGGTCTTCGGCGCCTCGAGCAGCGTGCCGGGGCTGGTCACGCGGTAGCCGCCGGCGACGTAGCGGCCGTCGGCCATCCGCGCCAGGCTGGTCGCGAAGACGTCGTCGGTCTCGCCCACCAGGCCGACGCCGTTGTTGCCGAAGCTCGGATCCAGGGTGCCCTCGTCTCCCGTCAGCCGCGTCAGCATGAGACCCGAGCTGCCGATCGCCCCCACTTGCACCGGCGCGTTGGTGATCATCACCACGCCGAGGTTGGCTCCCTCCGCTACGGCGGCGACAGCGAGCTCGCTTCCCAGCGACACGTCGAGCGCTTGACCATAGTTGACGAATGAGGCGCCCGGGATGCGCCGCCAGGCCCTGCCGCGCCAGACCGTTCCCGACTCGTGGTCGTGGCGGCCGAGAGGGGCGACGCTGCCGTCGGAGAGGACGACGACGTCGCGGATTTCGGACTGGCCGTTGGAGTTGCCGCCCCAGTCGTAGGCCGACTCCAGGCTCCAGCCGGAGGGCGAGAGGGCGGGATCGAAGTCACCGTCGGCGTCGATCTTCATCAGCAGACCCTGGAGGGGCTTCGCGGCCTCGTCGGTCGAGGCGCGGCCGCCGATGAAGTAGCTGTCGCCGCCGGCGGCGGTGATCGCGAGCCCTCGGTCGTCGTCGCCGCCTCCCTGGTCGATGGCGTAGGTCGTGTAACCCTCGAAGGCGCTCGAAGTCACGTCGAGCACGAAGGGATCCCAGCCGTCGACCATGAAGCTGGTCGAACCGACGATGCGCACCTTGCCGTTGGGTCGCACCACCGCGTCGGAGGCGAGAAAGTGGCCACCCACGATCCCCCAGACGGCGGGCTGGCCGCCGTGGAAGGTGGCGTCGAAGTCGCCGTCCGCGGCACGGGCGGCGCCCGGTACGAGTGCAAGGAGGGTGAGAAGTATGGCGGGAGGGTAGGGGAAGGGTTTGGTAGACATGGGGAGCCTCGAGCTCGGTTGCAGGGCGAAGGCCTGCCTACTCTTGGAAGCGCGACTTCGAGCGCGGCGGGGCCAGCGGCGCTGGCATGTCGTCTGCCGGTTCCCAAGGAGTCGACCATGTCGCAGTCTCGCCGAGGCCCTCCAGGCAGGGACCAGCCGAGGAGCCCTCGAGGAAAGGGCAATCGCCCAAGGGCTATCGCGGCCTGGCCGGACGGGCCACGGAGGCTTGGTGAGCCCGGCATACTCACCAGCCAGGCCCCTCCTCGAGAGGACCGGTACGCACCCGCGCCAGGATGCGCGCCTCGGCCGCGACGCGGCGGCCGCCGCGGGGGCAGCTGACGACGACGGGCTGCATCTATCCGGACGGATCCAGCGACACTGTCCCCTGCGTGGGGGGGTTCGATTTCACCGCGATCTGTTTCGACGGCACGACCGACTGCACCGATCCCGCCAATCTCGCGGGCTTCACCGCCGCCACCGGCGTCAGCAATCCGCACGGCGGCTGGTCGTGCACGTTCGACAACGTCACCGGCCTCACCTGGGCGCTGTACGTCGGCTCCGACGTCACTGCCGCCAACAGCGCCAGCCTCTGCGGCTACACCGATTGGCGGATGCCCCAGCGCTACGAACTGAGCTCCATCGCCAACGACGGCGCACAGAACCCGGCGATCGATACGAGCTACTTTCCCGGCACGCCAGGCGTCTTCTTCCTGGCGGCCGAGCTTTCGAGCAGCCTCCCGTGGGGCGTCGATTTCAGCGATGGCCAAAGCTTCGTCGGCCTCCCGTCCGCGAACGCCGTGCGGCCCGTGCGCGGTGGATTGCCGGCTGTGCCGAGTTACGTCGACAACCTGGACGGCACGATCACCGACCCGACCACGTCGCTGGTGTGGGATCGCAACGCGTACGCAGGGTGCGGCACCAGTCCGCTCTTCGTCTGCGGCTGGCAGGGAGCCCTGCAGGCGGCGGTCGCGGCCAATCTGGCCAACTACCTCGGCCACACCGACTGGCGCCCGCCGAGCCTCGAGGAACTGGAGTCTCTGGTCAACCTCGCGACCTCGTCGCCAGCGCTCTATCCGGGCAACCTCTTCGATTCGGGGACGGCGAGCCACTACTTCTGGAGCTCGACGCCGTACACGCCCAATCCCAGCCGCGCGTGGGGCGTGGGTTTTTCCGACGGCAGCTTCGCCGACGTCACCTCGGGCTCGGCTTCTGCGGCTCGTGCGCGACGCAGTGTTGAGCAACGCGACCACGACGACGATCACGAATGCGCCGCCGCTGCAGACCACCTACGGCACCGGATATTCGATCAACGTCAGTGTGGTGCGCACGGCGGACAGCGCCGCACCGAACGCCGGCAGCGTCATCTGCACGCTGACGCCCCAGCCCAGCGGCGCGCCGACCGTGCTGCCCGCGGCCGCGGTCGCCAGCGGCGCGGTCACCTGCGCCGTGTCCGCCGCGCAGACCGCCGGCACCTACAGCGTCAGCGCCGATTTCACCGGCACGCCGGACACCACCTTCGGCCCTTCCACGTCGAACGCGGCAACGCTCACGATCAACCAGGCCGGCCAGACTCTCACGTTCCTCGCACAGACGCCGGCGAGTCACACCTTCGCGGGCGGCGGCACGTTCGCGATCAATCCGCTGGCGACCAGCGCGCTGCCGAGCTCGGGCCAGCCGATCGTCCATGCGTCGCTCACGACCGGCGTGTGCACGGTGAGCGGCACCACGGTGATCATCGTCTCCGGCGGCACCTGCACGCTCGCAGCCGATCAAGCCGGGGACACGAACTACTACGCCGCAACGGAGCAGACGCAGGGTGTGACGATCACGCCGGCGACGCAGGCGATCGCGTTCACCTCGACTCCCGCGGGCCCGTACCACAGCGGAGGCGCGTACGCCGTCAGCGCCACCGGCGGCGCTTCCGGCAATCCGGTGACGTTCAGCATCGATGCCGCCTCGACCCCCGGCGCCTGCGCGGTGAGCGGCAGCACCGTGACGTTCACCGGCCCGGGCACCTGCATCGTCGACGCCGATCAGGCGGGCACTGCGAGCTACTCCGCGGCACCGCAGGTGCAGCAGACGATCACGGTTCTTGCCGACCCGATCTCCGTTCCGACACTGTCGGCCTGGGCATTGCTGCTGCTGGGCGGGTCGCTCGGGATGCTCGGAGTGGCGCGCGCGCGGCGGGCGTAGGCCGCACGCTTGCCACGGAACGGCGAGGAGGTGCGCCGTCCCTGGTGCCGTCGTGCGGCAATCGTCTCCGACACCACGTAGTGTCGCGGACGATCATTCGAAGCCGCCGGCGCACGCCGAGCGTCTCGAGGAGCCCTCGAGGAAAGCGCGAAATCGTACGCCAAGGCACAAGTGCGGGTAGAGGTACGCTCCCTGCAGCGTTGAGGGTAGCTCCTGACCGGCGTGGCGAGCGCCGGCGGTGCTTCGACCGGGGCGCCTGACATCCGCAGAGCGTGGCCGATTCGCTCGGGACGGAGGGCAGCCGCCTGAGACGGGGTCACTACACCAGAAGGAAAAAACAGACGCTGAGCACCGCCCGGCCTGCAGGCTTACGCCGCTGGCTTCTGGCATTGGCCGGGTTGCACAAACGACCGCTTACGCACGGCGGCCCGCAAGCTCCATCCGTGCGGTTTGGGGCATTAAGGATGCCCATTTCCGCCTCTAAACCCGGAAACCGCGGTCGCTGCGGTTGGCTACTGCCAGCTCGACGTGCTTCCCGACTCGAATCCGTCGGCGAACAGCTGCAGAGGAAAAACCGATGGGGTCTGCCCGAAGCAGTAAAGACCCAACCGCTGAAAGCAGCTCACCATCGTCGGTTGACCGATCCCGTTGTCGAGCCGCGTCCACGATACGTTCGAGTTCTCGACACCCGCCGACCGTTCGACCAGATCCGTGTTCGCCCTCGAGGTCCAATTGTGGCAGTTGTCGGCGGCTCCCTGGCCGGCACCGTTGGTCGCAGTCCAGGCAACCGGGCCCCTGGTAAAGGAACCGAAGAAAGCCTCTACAGAGTAGTAGAAACCGTCGATCGCCAGGTTGATCGGCGCGAAAAGCTGGCCGTCGGTGAGGTCGGACTTGTTCTCTGCAATCGGCACGCCGTCGAGGCGGACCCACCGTCCGTTATAGGCGAAACGGTCGATGGCATTCTGCGCGCTGTCCGAAAGCCAGGCCTTGAAGCTCGAAGGCGACGGCAAGCCGCCTTCCGCTGCGCGTTGCTGGCAGATGAGATCCGCTGCCGCCACGCCGCCGAAATCGCCCTCCCTGATCACGCTGTCGAAGAAGACGATTGCACCCGTTGTCGCCGGAATGTTCACTGCGGGCCCGGAGCCCTTCTGCATACAGAGGAGAGCCTGAGGAAACTGGCAGAAGCTCGTGCCGGCGTAGGTCCAGATCCTCGTTGTGCCCGAAATTTGCCCAGTTGCGGCCTCCTGGCCGGATGCCGCCGAGATCCAGTTGCTACAGGGCAATTGCCCGTTCGGCAGCACGAGGCTGCCGAACTGGTCGGTGCCTGTCCAGACGCGCGTGTCGGGGCGCTCCGAGCCGAACTCATCGAATCGTGGCGGCGTGTAGACGATCCCTGTGTCTCCAAGCATCGCGGTAATGCCGGCGCTGAACGGAAAGCCCTCGGAGCGCACCCAAGGCCCCGCGGCGGCGGGCAGGGTCGCTTGCCCGCAGTTTGCCGACTTCTTGCCGCTGAAACCGTGGATCCGGCAATAGGCGTCGTCATTTTGGTCCGACATCCAGGCGATGAAGTTGCCGGGATTGGGGAGACCGCCCGCGGCAGCGCGCGCCTTGCACACGGTATCGGCGCCGAGCAGGCCGTCCTGGCCACCGCTGTTGGCCCACGTCGATAGACGACCGGTTCCGGAAACCGACGTCGCAAAGGCAACCAGCGGCTGGGCGTCGAGCACCGCCGGGTCAGCGACGACGGCTACGAGAACGATCAGGGCGAAGCCTGCGAGCGCAGTTCTCATTCCAGTGTCCCCCGCGGCATTGCAACATGGGACCGGACGGAAGCGGTGCCCTCCAAAACGATGGTGCAGCGCCACACAACCGAGTCACTTGACGGCTCAGGGCTGGGAGCATAGATCTCAATGCGGCAAGTCGCAACCTGACTTCGAACAAAGGTGCACGACACGAGTGTGGCTGGTGGTGGCCTGGGGCCCATTGAACATCTGTGCCCATCGAACATCTGTGCCGAACCCCCTCCCAGCATCGGTGCCAGGCGAACATCGAACATCCATCCCAGTATCGGTGCTGCCTCCAGCATCTGCCAGCATGAGGAGCCTTCAAGAAAAGGGTGCGTATTCCGACGGAAGGCGGACACGGTTCCGACGTGAAGCCGGACACCGTTCCGACGGAAGGCGGACGGCGTTCCGACGCGAAGGCGGGCACCTTTTCTGGGATCTCGGCAGGGTGGCCGGGATGTCGGAAGGGTGTCCGGCTTCGTCGGAATGATGGTCGGATTGTCGTAACGGGCGGCCGGCCAGCGACTCCCAGCGTGGCAACCTCGGTGCTTTCGTCGCAGAGACGGGAGCCGTGGTGCCAGCAAGGAGAGTCAGCGTGCGACGGATCGAGGATGTGCGCGCTCAGCCACCCATGGCTGCGGAGATGGGTCCGGCCAGGATGGCCCGATCTGCGGAACAACCACCGCCGCCGCTGTGGAAAACAGCTACCGCGTTTCCCACAGCCCTGTGGACGGCGCCTTCGGCCCCGCCCACAGGACCGCAACTCCAACTACGGAGGAGGAAGAACCATCGATAGACTCCGCCAGAGAAAGGAGGCTCAGCAGGACCAGTAGACGCCCCTCTGGGGGTCAAGCCGGACACTTTGTTAACCACGAGTCGCTGGCCGGATTGCCTCGGAATGGTGTCCGGCTTCGATCGGAATGCCTGTCCGGATTCGTCGGAATACGCGGCTTGGCGCTTACCCGGCTCCTAACACCTTCATCGCTGCCGCCCGTGGATCCCCATAGAAGATCGGGTCCACCTGTTCGACGATGTCCGCGCTGACGTCGAGGAAGTTGCGCTTGTTCTCGATCGGCACCAGCGCCCGTTTGGCTCCGTTGTCCTTGGCGAGCTGGAGCGGTTCGGTGAGCGAGCGCAGGGGGCGGATGTTGCCTTGGACGGTGAGGTCGCCGAGGACGAGGAGGGCGGGGCTGACGGGGGCGCGGCGGAGGGCGGAGTAGGCAGCGATGAAGAAGGCGACGCCGATTTCGGCTTCGACGTGGTTGCCGAGGAGGTCGATGACTTCGACGTGAAGATCTGAGTTGTCGACGTCGCGGGCGACGCCGAGCTCGGTCTTCCTGGTCTGCAGGTAGCCGAAGGCGCGCTGGACGGACTCCTTGATCGCGCCGGTCAAGCCACCGGAGAGCTTGAGCTTGCCGGTGCCAGTGGCGACGGAGACCTCGAGGCGGTAGAGGCCGACGGTGCCGTCACCGGTGACGCCGGCGGTGTAGACGGTGCCGGGGGCCAGTGGATCGGCGGAGATGAGGTCCTTCCCGCCCTGTTCGGGCACGCCGACGAAACGCTCCTCGCCGGTCTCCTGGTCCGTGTAGCTGAAGGACGTGTGGTAATACTCGTACGATCCCATCTTCTTGAGCTGTTCCTTCACCCGCCGGCGGCCTTCGAGCGCGAGGTCCAGCAGCTCGGCGAGCTCGCTGCGGTCGACTTCGCCGTGGGGGAACAGGATCTTGACCAGGCCGGAGACCGTCTTGCGGACGGCCTTGCGGTCGCGGGCGTTCAAGTGACTGCCGAGGTCGAAGTGGCGGTCGACGATCTCGGTGAAGTTGTGCTTGCGCAGCTCGCGGAGGGCCTCGGCCAGGTAGTCGACGACGAAGCCGTAATGGTCAGTGAACAGGTCGTTCCGCATCTTCGGGATCTCCCAGCCGGGGAGATAGAAGTGCAGGCGGTCGATGAACGCCATGTCGTCGCGGATGACGTCGGGCATCGGCGCGAACAGATGGCCGGTCTGCACCATGACGTCGATCGGCTGATTGGTGTTGCCGAACATGGCGATGCTGGCGTCGCCGGAGGCTGCTTCCTGGCCGCGCTGGAACGTGCCGGACTCGCAGTAGGTCTTCATCGTCGTGATGACCTCCTTCGGCATGTTCTGAAGGTCGGCCACCTCGTCGAAGCCCACTACGTCCCAGATCTGCAGCATGCCCTTCTGCCGGCCGCTCATGTGCCCGAACAGGTTGGCCACCGTGGTCGGGCCGGTGAGCAGCGCGGCGTAGGGCGACACCTCCTGCACCACGTAGCTCTTGCCGGTGCCGCGCGGGCCTAGCTCGACGAGGTTGTAGTTGCGTTCGGCGAGCGGGATCAGCCGGACCAGCAGCAGCAGCTTGAGCCGGCGCGACATCGCGGCGGGCTCGTAGCCCATGCTGCGCACCATCAGGTCGAGCCACTCGTCGGTGGTGAGCTGCGAGCGCGTGCGTCGGTACTCCTCGAGGTCGAAGGTGGCGATCTGGATCGGTGTCAGCCGTTCGATCCAGAACGGGTTCTTGCCCTTCGACTCCTCGTCATACTCGAAGCGCATGTCGATCTGCGCCCAGACGCCGCCCATCACCAAGCGCTCGTAGTCGCGGACGTAGTGCTCGGGAATGTGGACGAAGCGGTGCCCGAAGTTCACCACCTCGGCCCAGTAGTCGGAGTCGACGATGCGCACCTTCACCTTGTCGATGAAGGTATGGCGGCCGCGGTCCTTCACCTTGGCCTGCGCCTTCATCGACTCGTCGGGGCGGATGTAGTTGTTGGCCAGGGTGTCGTTGACCACCTGCAGGCCCATCTGGATCGCCACCTCGTCGGAGGAGGCGCAGTACTTGCCGAGCAGGAACTCGAGGACGAAGACCGGCACGTTGGCGCCGACCTTGACCTTGCGGACCAGGTCCTTGCGTACGACCTTGCCGGCGAACAGGCGGTTGAGCTTGTCGTCGAGTGGGTCGCGGGTGGGAGAGGCGGGGCTGCTCATGGACTCAGGTGAGGACCTCGACCGGGATGTCGTGCGGGGATCGGTAAAGCTCGAGGTCCGTCGCGGGATCGAGGACGACGACGCGCAGGGTTTTCACGCCGTCGTCGCTCAGCTGGAAGACCACGGTGGCAAGCTGGTTGGCGACCAGGGCCACCGAGCCGGTCTTTGAGTCGAGGTCGGCGTCGATGGCCATGCCGACCCTGCCCACCTCACGGTCAGCGGCGACCAGGATCGGCCGGACGGTCAGGTTGGCCGCACCGAGCATCAGCTGCTGGCCACCCAGCTCGAGCTTGATGGCAAAGATGCGGTTGGTGACCTTGTCGGGCGCGTCGGTCACCGCGAGCTTGGCTCCGCCGGCCGCGGCCTTGCCGTGGACGCGGATGCGGACCGTGAGGACGGGGATCACCATCTCCTGGAGCGAGGTGCCACCATGGTGGTAGGCGAGGTCGCCCCCCGCCTTCAGAACCCCGGCGCCGGAGGGGAAGACGAAGTCCAGATCGGAGTGATAGCCGAGAGCCGCGGCGGTCACCCGCACGCAACCCGCAGGGGTGGCGCCACCGCGACCGATCCAGCAGCGGCGGTGGAGGTCCACCGTGTTGCCGCCCGGGGCATCGGTGCGCATCGACTCGTCGCGGTCGTGGGCGAAGAACAGGTGGCCGTGGTCGGCGGTGACCACCGCCTGTTCGATGCCGGCGCGCCCGAGCTTGCCCATGGCGCGCACCAGGTTGTCGATGACGGTGTCCATCGCCTTACGCGCCTGGTAGGTGAAGCCGGTTTCCCCGGCGTGGTCGATCTCCTGCGACCGCACGACGACCACCGGAGCGCCCTCGACCTTGGCCAGGAGCTTGGGGGCGGAGAGGCCGAGCAGCTCGTCGAGTGCGAGGTCCACGAGCTGGGGCACGCGGGCGGCGGCGGCCTTGCGCCTGGCTTCGAGGTTGGGCAGAAAGGTGTCGTCGATGCGGGCGCCGAGCTTGCCGTTCTGCTCGACGACGCTGAAGCTGCCTGCAGCGCCCGGTTGGAGCGCTGCCATGCCGATCGGCGTGATGCTGGGCAGGGCGGCGGTGGCGGGTTGCACCCGGACCTCCCAGGCCTTCGGCAGGCGCTCGGCGAGCTCGACGCCCATCTCGTAGCGCATGGCATCGACCAGGAAGTAGGCCGCCGGCTTGGGCCTCGGCCACAGGACCTCGCTCCAGACCCGCGTCTGGTGCAGGGTGCCGGGCGTCGCCCAGGCTGCCTTCTGAAGCGCTTTGGTGAAGCCATCGGCCATCGCCTGACAGACGTCGTCGTAGGCGCGGCGGACGATCCCGAGGGGTTGCTCGTCGGGCTCCTCGTCCAGGCTTACCAGCCAGGTCTCGAGACGGCGTTGCGCCTGATCGAGACGGTGCCAACCTGGGGTCAGGTGTCCGCTGTCAGGCGTCAGGCGGGTGTAGGCAGAGATCCAATCGGCCGCCGGGCGGCCGGCGAAGGCCTTGACCTCGGCGAGGACCTGCACGGCCGTCGTGCCCAGCTCGGCCATGCGACGGACGGCTTCCCATTGGGCCTTGCGGGCAATGTCACGGTCGAGCCAGAAGCTGTGTTCGCGCTCGCCGACGATGGCCAACGCGGCGTCGAACTGCCGGCTGGCGATGAGGTCGCCGCAGTGGGCGAGGAGCGCGCGCTCCTCGAAGCGGAAGGTGTCGATGGCGCCGAGGGCGCCCGGGGTCAGCTTCGCCTGGCGCAGACCGAGCTCCGTCTCGATGCTGTCGGCGAGCGTGGCGTACGCCTCGGCGAAGCCGCTGCGCAGCCGTTGCGCCAGCTCGCGCAGAGCGGTCACCTCGTCCTTGGTCGTCGGCGCTGGGACGCCGTCGAGGAGCGCCGGCGGCGGGCAGCGCAGGTCGCTGCGGAACTCGCCGGCCAACGCGTACCGCAGAGTGATCGCGCGGAGCTTGGCGACCGGGGCGTCCTCGGGCAACGCGAGCCCCAGACGCGACCGCACCAGCTTGATCAGCTCGCGCCCGGCCTCCTTCGCTTCGATGGCGGCATCGCGAGTGTCGCTGGCGAGCCAGGTGGCGAGCAGGGCGTCGCTGCCGCTACTGTCGTGGAAGATGCTCTTCAGGATGGACGGCGTCTCGCCGGTCGAGGCGGCAGACGCCCGTGCCAGATCCTCGTAGGTGACGTGCTCGGGCGCCAGCATCTCGTCGATCACGCCGTCGGTGTAGCGCTGGCGGAGCACGTTGCGGGCCAGACGCTTCAGCTGCGGCTCCCAACACTCTCCCGCTTGCTCGAGCTCCATCAGCACCGAACCGTCGCGGTCGCGTTCGCAGCCGGGCAGGTAGACGACGACCCGTTCGGGGGTGTCGCCGCAGACGTGGGGCTCGACCTCCGATCGGAGCTCGAACATCGAACCTGCGAACTCAGCCAGCAGGGCGTTGTTGCCGGCGAACGTCACTGTCGGTGGCTCGGCGCCCGACTGGCCGACGTCGCGCACCTCGGCGATGAACGGCGCGAACTCGCGGCGAGGGTCGTACCAGACCACGACTGCCCTGCTCTTGAGTCTCTCGGCAAGTTGCCTGGCGACATAGTCATGCAGCGGCTGCACGGTCACTGCTTCGAGCCCCTGGGCAGGACCACCCGCACGAAGTCGTCCGTTGCCTCGAACCGGGCCTCCTCGCCGGACTCTGCGAGCACGAGAGGCACGATTTTCCGGCGCACCCCCATCCCTCTCGCGTCGACGTAGCCGTAGTCGCGCATGATGTCGACGAGCAGCGGATTGCGTGGAGACCGCTGCCCGGCGAGCATCTTCTCAATGGTCATCGAGTTCTGAAGAGCCCCCGGGCTCGTGATCTCGAGCCGATCGACGTAGGAGACGACCTCCACCTCGACCGAGCGGGTCCAATCCCGGTGGACTACCGCGTTGAGGAGTGCCTCGCGCAGGGCCTCGACCGGATAGTGCCACCTCCGCTGCCGCCGCAAGTCTTCGCCGGCGGTGACGTCCTCGCTGGAGACGAAGGGAGTCATCCGCTCCATCAGGCGCTCGAGGAGGCCCAGCTCGATGATCGACTTCGCTCCCACCTGTTGCTTGCTGGTAAGCGCCACTAGTGGGCCATCCAGAAGCAGATCATCCAGGGCCTGGTAATCCTTGGTGTCGCCTGCGAACGCCATCCAACGGATTCCGGCTTGGGGAAGGGCTCTGCGTGGGGCCTTGCCGAACAGGACGAGCCCTGCGATGGAACAGACCCGCCGTCCGTCAGGTGCTGCGGTCATCAGCCCAAGACCCGTCAAGCGTTCTTCCCACTCCAGCGTGGTCTCCGGCGCCGCCGAGTCCTGCACGTAGTCGACGAGATAGTTCGTGAGGCGATCGGCACTGAGGTCCACGAGCCCAGTGCCCGACACTGCCAGAGTCTCCGGATGCAGCAGGGCCCCGGAAGCGAAGAGCCTTGCCTGCTGTTCGCGGGACGCGAGCCGGGACGTGCTGCCTACACGGACGTAAATATCCTCTCGGTCATTGTGCCGGAGGACGTAGGGCTTCGCGACGCCCTGCTGAATGCTGATGACCGCGACGCGTCGACCCTCCTCGAGCAACACCTCCTCGTAGAAGGGGAGAATCATCGGGTGCACGTAGCGCCCGAACACTACGTCCATGATCCAGCGCTCTCCCTCTGGTCGGGTCAGACCGCTGATCGTGCCGTCATCCTCCACGCCGAGGAGCACCCGTCCCCCCTGAAAATTGGCTAGGGCGACGATCTCCTTGGCGAGTTGTTCAGGACGTACGTCGTCGCGCTTGAATTCGACACCCGAGCTCTCGCCGTTGGTGATCAGCTCCAGTAGCTCCGACTTCAGCATCGCCGCACCTCAGGCTCAGAATTCATACATTTCCTTGCGCTGCGTGAACGCTGCGCGACCACCCTCCAGGATCTCCGCAGCCTGTTCGCGGATGTAGGTGACATCGATGGATCCCTGGTGGCCGGGCTCGATCCGACCGTGGTCCTCGCTCGCCGTCAGCACCCCGATCCACTCCGCGTCGCCGAAGACGGGGATATTGGCGTTGTGCGTCGAGAAGAGGAACTGCCGCCTGGTCTTGGCGTCGCGAAGCTCACGCACGATGCGTTCTGCAATGAAAGCGTTGTCGAGGTTGTCCTCTGGTTGATCGACCACCAGCGGATCGGGATTGGCGAGCAAGAGGAGGTGGAGAACCGCGGTACATTGCTGGCCGGTCGAAAGGCGGGCCAGGTCTTTGTATTGCTCAGCCTTGCCGTGAGCGACATTGAGCTCGATCTTCACCTGATCTGTCAGTTCGATTGCTTCCAGCTCGAGCACTTTCGAATACGGCAACTTTGCCAGGGCCTCCGCTACCACGGGGGTGATCCCGAAGTCGGCTGCGAGCCTCTCGACACCCTCGCGAACAGAGCGTGCCAGGGCGAGGGGAGCCACGTCCTGGTCCTCGACCCACGCCAGGCGCTTCTCGCCCACGCCCTCAAGCCTGCACTCCGCGAGGAACTCCCGGAGCCGACCGCGGTCGCCCTCCACCCGGAGCTCCACGCGAAGTTTCCCCTTTAGGCGCTGATTGAGCGAAGCAACCGCGGCTTGGAGCTTGGTCGTGCGAGCTCGGCGGAGATCCGAGAGCTCCGCGATGAGGCTGGCTCGCTCCTGGTCCAGGCTGCGGAGCAGCTGCTCGAGGCTCTCCTTCTTCGTCCCGAGCGGCTTGATACGTTCGATCTCTTGGGTAAGTTGTCGATAGGCAGCCCCAACCTCGCGGCCAGTCTTGCCAGCCATGTTGGGGAGTGACGTGAGCGCGCCTTCGAGCTCACGCTCACCGGCCTCCATGGCTGCTCGCCAGGCGTTCAGGCGAGGCGCGAGTGCGGCGTTGCCGGCTACCAGGGCCTCGCGAACTGCGCTCTGATGTTGGACGACTCGGTCGTGGAGTTGATTGAGCACACCGCGCACGGCAGCGAGCAACGATGCATCGGGTAGCCCCTCTAGAGCATTGTCGCTCAGGAAGGTCAGATCGGGCAGACTCTCGCCCAGCCCCTCGATACCTCTAGCCAGGCGGTCGATTTCTTGCGCGACCCGCTCTACGAGCTGCCGCTCGCGCGCGAAGAGAGGCGTCTTGGCAAGCTTGGCTTCGATACCGAGCTCCTGGAAGCCCTTGAGCTGCTCTCCGAGCCGAGGGAGCCGCCCGACTCTTTCGGCGAGCTCATCAAGCTCGGTGCGAGCCTTCACGAGCCGCTGCGCGTTGTCTGCGAGCTTTCTGCGGAACAGGTCGAGCTGCTCGGCGCCGCTGTGATCGGGCGGAAGAAATCGCTCGAGCAGACGAACTCGACTCGGGCCATCCTGCGCCAGCTCGAAGATCTCGTTCTGGCCGTAGACCTCGATCTGCGGCAGAAGGTCACGCGGTGTCTGCTGGGACACGGCTCCCGACTCGAGGCGAACGATGGGAGGCTCGCCAAAGCGGCGAGAGATCGCGAACCGGCGGCCGTGGTGCGCGGCCGAGCGAACCGTGAGCTCGACGGAGCCGGCATACCTGCCGAGGTTCTCCCTGACGATGTCCTGGTGCAGCTTGAGCGCCTGTTTTCCTTTCGGCGGCAGCTCGAGCGCATAGCGAAGGCACTCGACGAGGGTCGACTTGCCCGTCCCGCGCCCCCCGATGAGGGCGTTGAGGTGATCGGAGAAGTGCGCTTGGAGCCCGTCCAAGTAGCCCCCATGGATTCGCATCGACTCGAGCACACCGTGCGGCTCCGAGGCCAGGCTCAGCCGGATGCGCGACTCGGGGTCCAAGAATGCGACCTTGAAGGCTTCGAAGCTGGGGCGCGTCATCTTGACCCACGAAGATGCGCCGGCGTGCGCCAAGTCCTCGGGGCAGGTAACGTCCCTGGCGTTGATCACGGTGATGAGCCGATCGCGGTGGTACGCGGCGTCTCTGTTCTCGACGATGTCGCGGTACTTCTCCTCCAGGCTGCTGACGGGTCCTGGAATCTGCGCTACTCGCACGCAGCTGTCGTCCCGCCAGACGTGCACGAGCCCGCCACCGTCTTGGTACAAGCGCAACAGGCCATTGCTTCCGGTCACATGCGCGGCGTACCAGAAACCGCCGATCTCATGGATCTTCTTCGCCAGCTCGAGGCAACCGAAGCTCGATGGCGCGACTGCACTCCCGTCGCCAGCGCCAAGCATTCCCAGGTGCCGGTTGAGCTGATCGCGGCTGGTATCTTCGGAGAACAGACAGACCATGTGGATCTTCTCGGTCGACGCGATCTCGAACCCGGGAAAGACCACAATGCCGCCAGCCCTCAGGGTCTCGCGGAGCTTGTCGAGACTCACCACGCTGCCGTGGTCGGCGATGCCAACGACGTCAATCTCGAGCTGCTGGCATTTCGCGAGGAGGGCCCGGTTGTAGCCGTCCTCGTCCAAGCCATGATCCTTGCCCCGATAGGTCGTCTGGTAGCTGTACGGATTGACCTGGAGGGCGCATCGCCAGAACCGCGCGAATGAATACTCGACCGTGCTGGCGTCCGGCGGGAGAGCTTGGCCGCCCCTTTGGTGATCGCGTGGGTTCATCGTGTCCTCTTTCTCGCCAAGCTGCCGCCGGTTGTGGCCGATGCCTCGAGCATGCTCTGCAGTGCCGCCTTCACGGCCGCCGAGCTCCGCTCGCCCACAAGCTCGTCGAGCGGACGTGTCGGCTTCGAGCGCTCCTGCCACTTCCCGTCGGCGCCCTCGGCCCAGAATACGTCTTCCAGGCCGTGGGCGATGGCGAGGCTGCGGTCGGTGGCGCATTTGGGGACGACACGCTCGGGCCAGAGGTGCATGGCGAGGTGGGCCCAGTCGTACTTGCCGGCGGCGATCTCGTCCCACTTGCTGCGGAGCTCTTTCTGCCAGGGCTTGTGCTGGGGCACCAGGCGCCACAGCGGGGCCATGGTGAGGACGACGCCGTCGTCTAGGTTCGGGTGCCAGAGCGGGGCGACCCGTTTGACCTCGTCGAGCATGGCGCGCAGCTCGTCGACGACGCCCTCCTGGGCGGCGATGTCCTTGCGCGCCGAGGCCGGTGGGCTGGCGCCGGCGCTCTGGATCAGGCCGGTGAGCCGGCGCTCCTCGTGCGAGAGCTTGGCGCCGACGACCTCGTTCTGCAGCTGGTAGAACGTGTCGCCGGTGAGGCGGTGGGCGTAGAGCCAGACGCTGTGTCGACCCGACGGCGTGCCGAGCTGCCAGAGGATCGGCGCCTTGCGACGGCTCTTCGAGTAGCGCTTGAGATGGTGCTCGAAGAAACTGCCAGCGAGCCAGGCGCGGAGGTCGTGGCCCTTGGGGTCGAGCAGCGCGGCGACGTCGCTCCACCAGCGGTCGACAGCGACGCCGAAGACGACGTCGAAGACGGCACGGACGGCAGCCGTAAGGTCGAGCGCGTGGCCGGGGTCGTCGACGAGGATGCCGTAGCCGGGGAAGGTGAGCGGGTAGCCGACGGGCGGCTGGGCGAGGGGCAGGCCGTCGTCGCCGGCGAGCATGCCGGGCGAGCAGGCGGGTAGCGGGTCGAAGGGCTCGGGCTCGGTGGGCATCGGGCGCGCACCGGTGGCCAGGCGGACGTCGAAGCGGCCGAAGGCGACGCCAACGGCCCAGGAGACCAGCTCCGCCGCGAGGACCTTGGCATCGGCGCTCGATTCGTCCTCGTCAGTGTCCTCTCCGGCGTCATCCTCAACATCGGTTGCGCTGGCCTCAACGATCCGAGTACCGAAGCCCTCGGTGATCGCGCGGCGGTCGGCGTCAGCGATGCCGTAGAGGGCAAAACAGCGCTCGTCGATCGCGGCTTGGATGCTGGCCAGCTCCGTTTCGACGGTGAGAAGGTGTTCCGAACAAGCTGCGGCACGAGCTTCGAGACCGACGCCCGCGGCCTGCAGTAGTGCCGGAAGCGTTGAAGCATGCGAGGTCTCCACACGCGTGTGGAGCGACCTCTCTAGTGACACGGCACGACAGGAAAGCGATCTGAGCGCGCTGAGATCAGCGGCGCCGAGGCGCGGCACCGGGAGACATGGTATGTCCCCGATGTCGAACTGTGGGCGGGCGTCCTCTCCCGAAAGGAGGTGCATCAGCAGGTCGATGAGAGACGAACTGAAGAGAGCCAAGAAGATCTCTGGCTGCTTCGAGAAGATGCCGGAACCGCGGACACTAATGACGACGCCTTTGGGAAGAACCTGAGGACAGAAACGGTGGGTTCTGAGCGGCCAGGTGAGGCCGGGGTGGAAGTAGTAGTTCTGATTCCGAAGGACGCTACCTGGAAATGCCTCAAGTTCGCTCCCGCTCTGGCTCCAGTTCACGCACAAGTAGATATCCGCATAGAAGGGCGAAAACTTTCCTCCCTTGGCGAACGCAAACCACCGCATGTTGCCCCGACCCGCCGGCACCGCCCACCAGGCCCGAACGAACCTAAAGTCATCTGCGGTCTGGAGCCCCACCTTCGACGCTCCGCCCTCCGCTTCGAATGACGGCAACTCCTTGAATAAACGCCTGAGACTCTCGCTCACCCAGTAAGCAAATGGGGAACGAGGCACAGCCTCAAAATTCGCCGTTTCGACCTCGAAGCGCTGCCGACCGCGCGACCGCTTCGGCTCAAGCAGCGCTTCGAGCAGCGCCACCGCCTTGTCCTGCGCTTCCAGCACTCGCAGGAACGTCGTCCTCATGCCCCGAGCCTCCAGGCCCTTCTCGAGGCAGTACGCTGCGGCCTCGACCATCGCGGCATCCATCACGCCATAGCCCAAGTCGGCGAAAACGACGGGCGGCGCTTCCTTCAGGAGAATTTCCTCGCGCCACCTCTGGAAGCTCGACAGGAAGAAGCCCGTGCGGGAAGTTATAGCGCCCAGCAGCCCGTGCGGGTGAAGGAGCCCGATGCCGCGCTCGACGAAGGCTGCGTAGATGTTGTTCTTGGTGCGCGGGTAGGCCTTCTCGAATTCCTTCTTGGCTGCGAGGCTGGCGGCGCCGAAAGGGGGGTTCATGAGCACCACGTCGAAACGGGTGCGCACGAGGTCGATCAGGGCGATGCCCTGCGCGGCGTCACCCGCGAAGAGGCGGCGGCGCACACTGGCGGTGCCGACGGCGGCTTCGGCGAACTGGCGGAGGGCGTCGAGGATGCTGGCCTCGGCCTGATGGAAGAAGCGGTCGTCGTCGATGCCGGACAGGTCCAGCCGTCCCTGGGGCCGCATCGGCTCCATTCCGGGAAGAAAGCCCGTGGTTTGTCGTTGCTTCGCGAACTGCTCCCGAGCCCGGTGGAGCTCGGCAGCGATGCCTTCTTCCACCTGCAGGAGCGAGCCGAGCTCGCCGGCGAGGCACATCTCGTGCACCATGTTGCGGAAGAGATCGCGCAGGAGGGGCGGATCGAGCCGGGCGGCAAACTCCTCGACCAGCGTCGCGTCGCCCGGCATCGGCTCGGCAACGACGATGTGTGTGCGTCGCACGCGAGGCCGCTCCGCCGCTGGCACGCCGAGGTCCCTCCACGCTCGCTGGGCGCGCAGCCACAGCGCCAGCGCGGCAATCTGCGCCGCCCGCGGGTCGATGTCGACGCCGTGGAGGTTGTGCTCGAGAATCAGCGCCGGCAGCGCCCGCCGGAGGCTCGCGAGGTCCGGATAGTCCTCCCGCAGCGTCCGGCCGGTCACCTGACTCCTGACGTCTGAACCCTGCCAGCCCCGCCCCTCCTCGTAGATCACCAGCAAGAGGTCGAACGCGTAGAGCAAGAAGTGCCCGCTGCCGCACGCCGGGTCGAGCACCCGCAGGTCGCGCGGGTCCTTGCGCGGTCGCGCTCGCGGGCTCTCGCCTTCGCTCCGTACGAAGTACCGGCACCGCTCGGCCAGGGCGCTGCCGTCGCCATGCATCTCGAGCCAGGTCCGCCCGAGGGTGTTGTCGACCAGGAACTCGACTACGTAGCGCGGGGTGAAGAACTGGTTGCGCACCGCCAGCTCGCGACTGTTACGCGGCGCCTGGCTCTCCTCGCGCATCCGCTTGCGCTCTTCGCCCGAGTTGAAGAATTGGTACACCCAGCCGATCGTCTCGTCCTCACCCCAGACGGCTGCAAGCTCCGTGGTGTTGAGCACCTCCAGCAACGCCGCGAACGTCGCCCGCTTCGGCCACAGCACGGAGGCCGGGTCGCGGCGGTCGAACAGCACCTTCACCTCGGTCGACAGCTCGTCGAACAGACTCTCGAGGTAGAGCCGATACCCGGCGCCGTCGGGCAGGAGGGCGACGCCCGGGGCCATGCCGCAGTACTCGGCGTACCCGCCCGACTGCTCGCCCCGGGTGATGCACGTCTGCACCAGCTCGCGCGCCTCGAGCATCTTGAGCGCCACGAATCGGTTGAGCGTCGTGAACGCCGCGTCCCGCAAGTAGTCGGCTACCGCCGCCACCGGCTTCATCCCCGCCGCCCGCTTGTGCTCGATCGCCGCGACGATCCGGTCGCGCTGGAAGACCTGCCGCGCCGTCAGGTGCGGTCCGGCCTGCGAGGCCAGTGGGTCGGACCCAGGGGGGCCGTCGCTCCGGACGTCGAACGTGCCCTCGAGCTGCGCGGCGAAGTCGTCCTCGAGCAGGCGACGGGCCTGCTGGGTCGCGCGCTCGATCTCGTTGCGGGTCGGCCTGTCCATCCATTTAGTCTCGGTCGACAGACTGAGTGTTGATGACCGCGTTGGACTTCAGAAATTTGATCAGCACTTGCTCAATCTGATGGCGCAGTCGATCGTCCACAATTTCGATGAATGCGGCATGGGTAACGATTGGAGGCTTGAACCAGAACTTCTGTTCGTGGTCCTTCACGCGATCCCTAATGACCCTGGCCTTCCCGACATAGACGGGTCGGTCGCTGACGTCATAGAACACATAGACACCAGCGCATTCCGGACGGTCCTCCCGATTGTACGGGTCGAAGTCTGTGAGGGAACTGAGCCCCTTGATCTCCCGTTCTTGAACGACCTCCTGCTGCACCTCTTGCGGGACCTCGGTCTTCAGTGCGGCCTCGAGGCGCTCCCTTGTTTCTGCGCGTGGATTTGTACTGCGCCCGGCCTCCAAGTTGTAGATCTGAACAGCAGACACTCCAGAGGCGGTCGCCAGCTCCGGGACGGTGAGGTCGGCGGCGTGGCGTGCCGTGCGGAGCCATTCACCGAAGAGGCCGGCACCGTCAGGCCTCTCCTCCGAGGTCGAGCCATTCAAAGCGCCCAAGACTGCGGCGAGCTGCTTTCTCTCCCGTCCGCCAGGTGCCGTGTTCCCGAGCTCCCAATTCGAAATTGTGACCTGAGTCACACCCACCTTCTCCGCTACCTTTGCTTGGGAGAGGCCGGCGTTCAATCGGCTCTTTCTGAGCGCAGGACCGTAGTCCTTGTTCATGCGTCGCTCCTCATTGAGGGATGATCTTCTTGCCGGTGCCGATGAGCCGCGCGCATTCCTCGCGGATGCCGGCGAGTGCGAGGTCGAGCTGCTCCTCGGTCTCGACGCCGCCGCCGAAGTAGCTGCTGAGCTTGATCGTGGCGATGCGCTCGCCGTCGCGGATGCGGTGAAGCTCGGTGACGGCGTGGCGGAGGCGGGTCTCGCAGGCCTCGGCCTCGGCGCGAAGCTCGCCGATGCTGCGCTGCTGGCCGTCGGCGGAGGTGCCGAGCTTGCCGAGGAGCAGGCTCTGCGCGGGCTCCGCGACCTCCTCCCAGCCGGGGGTCGCGACGAGCTGCTGGCGGGCGTGCTCTTGGGCGGCGGTGCAGCTCGCGGTCGCGACGTGCAATCGCTGTTCGTACTCTGTGTGGAGAGCGCGGGTGTTCTGGTCGATGAGGGCGAGCTGGCGGAAGAAGTCCTCGCGCTGCAGAAGGTCGGTGAGCACTCCCGCGCGGTCGCGCATCTCGTACGTAAGGTCGACCTCGTGGCGCAGGAAGGGCCACTCGGTCTCCAGCGTGCGCCGAGCGCGGTCGAGGTCGTGGAGGGAAGGCTTGGTGAGCGCCAGGTCGAGCTCGGCAGCTCGCTTGATCGCCTCCTTGATCGGCCGGTACGAGGCGTTGAAGGTGGCGATGGCCGCATCTTCGGAGCCGCGCATGATTGCTTTCATCTGCCCGAGCGCCGACTCGAGGGGTGCGGTACCGGGCAGGCGCCGCGAGGCGAGTCGGGCGAGCGCCGCGGCCACCCGATCCTCGTGCGCCGGCAGCTCCTTGCGCAGCTCGTGGACGATAGACCCGGCGGTGAGCTCGGGCGCCTCGCGGCCGAAGGTGTCGCTGAACGCGCTGTTGGCGGTGACGAGCTCGTCGAACTCGATCGTCTTCTTCGGGCGGAACGACGCCTGCCGGAACAGGTTGTTGTTGCCGAAGGTGTCGTGCGCCTCGACGCTGGTGGCCGCGTCCAAGGTCTGGCCCTTGCTCGTGACGTCGATCCTGCCGGCCCGTAGGAGCGAGAGAACGAGCAGACGGACGACGTCGAAGTCCCAGCCAAAGGGCTCCTTGCCGAGCTCCTCCGCCAGGAAGCGTCCACTCGCGGTGTCGCCGTAGTTGGCACGCTCGGCGATCCTGTCGAGGACCTCCTTGAGGGGGCCGCTCTCGGTGCGAAAGACCGGCTTGTTCTTCTCGTCGCGGAGGAGCCCGAGACTGCTGAACACACCGGGGAGACCTTGCAGGTTGTCGGCGGTGAACAGCGCCTCGATGCCCTTCTTGACCTCGGCGGCCTTGGCGGCTGCCTCTTTGAAGCGCTCGAAGATCTCTGGGAGCACCAAGCCGAGGATTTCGGCCGCGCTCTTGCCGACGTCGACCGCTCCGTCGCCAGGGCTGCGGTCGTTGCCACGGAAGTAGACGCTGCCACCGAGGCAGGCTGCCTTGAGGAGACGCCTCAGCTCTTCGCTGTGGCGGCGCTGGCGGACGCGCTCCTCGGCGAGCAGGGCGGCGGTGCTGTCGCCCTTGGTGTCGCGCTCCTTGCGCGAGAGCATCTCCTTCGAGCGGAACAGCTCGACGGTTTCGCGGTCGATCGCCTCATTGAGGCCGACCGCCCAGAAGACGCTCTTGCGCTCCTGCTGGCTCCTGGTGCGCAGCTCGCCGGCGAGCGCCTGGCGCTCCTTGCCGCTGTCGGCGACGTGGAGATGGAACGTCATGTCGCCAGCGACCACCTCCCGCCCGTGGATGGCGAGGCCGGCCTTGAACGCCTTGCTGTCGTGGAGCGTGTGGGTCGGCTGCGGTTGCCAGAACGAGGCGAGAACCTCGGAGTAAAGGCGGTGGGCGTCGCCCGGTTTGGGGCTGATGCCGTTGCGCAGGCGCTCCCAGTCGTCCTCGGCGGGCGACGGAATGCGATAGCCATCGTCGCCGCGCCGGATCTTCTGGGCGGCCTCGAGCTCGAGCAGGGCGTCCTTGACGGCGGCGAGCTGGGAGTCGGCCGCCACACCGGGATGCAGCGCCGCTGCGATGTTCTCGGCGGTGCGGTGCACGCTCTTGACGTACTGGAGGAGACAAATAACCTTGGCCACGGGCTGGGCCAGCGGGTGGCCGAGCTCCTTCGGGATGGCGGTGATCTTGGCCCGCACTTCCGAGCCGATGTTGTCGGCGACGAGGTCGTAGACCTGATCGAGCCGGGCGAGCGCGCCGACCTCGGCTGCCGCGAGGTCGACGTCGCCGCGGATGAGCAGCTGCTGCGCGATCTTGATGATCGTCCGGTTGGCGCCGCCGACATGCTTGCTGGCGCCACCCTGGGTGCGCAGCCCCGAGACGACCTGGATGATGAGGTCGATTTGGTAGGGCAGGAGCGGGTAGAGGTTGATGAAGCCGTCGCGGGTGAGCTCCGGCAGCTTGATGTCGGCGCTGAGGCGCGTGTGATCGGTCAGACGGCCGCGGTGGTCGTCGAACAACTTGCCGAGCGCCGCCTGCGCAGCGGCGTTCTTCGACAGCACGCGGCGGCTGGTCACTTCGGAGATGTCGGAAGGCTCGAGGTGGACCTGGAGCGGAAAGCGGTCCATCAGCCGGGCGAGCTCGATCTTCTTGTCGTCGAGGCCACTGACGAGCTCGCCGAGCTTCTCCTGGGACGTGACGACGAGCCAGTGCTTGCCGCGCCCCTTCACGCCGAGGTTCTGTACGACGGCCTGGAGGTCGAGCATCTTCTGCACGTCACGGGCGACGAACTGGCCCACCTCGTCGACCACGAACATCAGGGTCTTGCCGGGGCAGCGGCGCTGCATGAGCTCGGTGGCCCGCTCGGCGAGCCTCCCGGCGGAGATGTCGGCACGCTGCTTGGCGCCCCGCACCCATGAATCGGCGGCCGGATAAGTCGCGGGCTCGAGCAGGTGCATGACCTCGCTGGCGCGGCTGAGCGAGAAGACCAGGAGGCCCTTGTCGGCCGCCCAGGTCTTGCCGAACCGCGTGAGATAGGCACTCTCGAACGCCGCCAGCCGGCCCTCGGCTTCGAGCGCGATCTCGAGCTCGGAAAGATCGAGGTCCTTCGAGTAGCCGAGGCTCTGCAGGAAGAGTCCATACATGATTTCGGTGAGCGTCTGGTTGCCGCTGCGAATCCCGCGCTCGGTGGACACGTCGAAGATGACCGCATGCGTCGGGATCTTCTCGGTGATGCTCTGGAGCAGCACCTGCACCTTCAGGTTCGAAGTGCGCCTGGCGAAGCGCTCGGCGGCCGCTTCGCCACCGACGGTGCGATTCTCGATCGCCAAGCCCAGCATCTTGGCGAAGCTGGACTTGCCGGAGCCGAAGAAGCCCGAGACCCAGATGGCAATGCCGTCATGGGGTTTGTTGGGGGTCTCCGCGTAGCGATCGAGGATTTCCGCATACTGCCTGCCGATCGGTTCCGTAACGACGTATTCGTCGATCTCCTCGCGGATGATCTCGTCGTCCGTCTGGTCGACCTTGATGACCTCTTCGATCCGGCGGTCGATCTTCTTGTCGAAGAGCTCTCTGATTTTCATTGGGTTCCCTGGATGGGCTCCTAGAAGATCTTGGGCCGGTAGTTGTGCTCGGCGTCCAGCACGCCCATGAAGCGCAGGCCGGCCGCGCCATCGAGCGTCCCGGGATAGAAGAGGACGGTGGGTACGTGGACGCGGCCCTTGAGCTGCTCGAGCAGGGAGAAGGTCCGGTAGACGGGGAACAGCGCCCCAGTTCGCAGGATGAACACAACGTCACGCAGCGGATCCGGTTTCTCTGGCATCCGAGCCGCCACGAGGTCGACGAGCGGGCTGTAGTCGGCGAGCACGGCATGGACCGTTTCGATCATGGTCGCGACCCCCTGCTCCCGCTCGGCGGCGAACCACTCCTCGAGCGGCCGTTGCGACCGCAACGCCTCGTCGAGGCACTCGGCGAGTGAGATCCGTTTGACGCGCTTCCCTTTCTGCGAGAGCCGGGTGGCGAGCAGCGTGACTTGGCGGCGCAGTTCGAACTCTTCGTCGGCGTCGTAGCGGAAGAGGGCGTAAGGCATGTCGTGGTAAGCGCTGATCCGCGGGCGAGGATCCGGCAGCCCGAGAATCGGCTCCAGGGACTGCCTGAGACGGGAGTCGAGGTCGCTCATGCCACCATCCTCTCGGCGTAGTCGCCAGCGTTCGCGCACGGCAGGGTGAGCTCCACGAGGCTGCCGGCGACCTGGTAGTCGAGCTGGCGAAACTGGTGGAGCCGGAGCAGCTCCTGCTCGACATCGGCAGGTCGCATGAGGAACATGCGCCAGTCCGGCGCACCGACCACCCTCCCGGGTGCGAGCCGTTCCTCGCGCAGGGCGTGCAGCAGGTAGAGGAAGCTGCGCTCGGGCAGATGGTGGGACGCGAATTCTCTGACGGTGCTGCCGCGGAGGAGGCCGAAGTCGCCTGCGATCTCGAGGAGGCCACTGGCCACCCGCTTGACGGTGGTCTCCGACCAGGCGTGCTCGGTCGTGGCGCCGCGCTTGCCGAGATCCGCGAGATAGCCGTAAAGCTCGTCGGGCCGCAGTCGGTAGGCGCCGGCCTCGTAGGCGGGGAACAGCCAGTTCAGCAGGAAGTCGCGCAGCAGGAACTCGTCCCGCGTCAGGTGCCAGAGCAAGAGGGGTCGCCACTCGGCCAGCTCGCAGCCGTGCTTGGCCAGGACCACCAGCGGCCGGTCGCGTCCGGCGGGCTCGAAGCGCCGGTTGAGCACCTTGGCCACGTCGCGCAGCCAGGTGTGGCTGGACGCGCCGATGTAGTTCTCCTCGCGCAGGCGGTCGAGGTTCTGGCGCTTGGTGCGGTCGAAGTCCCACGCCGCGAAGACGGCATAGGTCTCCGGGATCAGCGCGCCCTTGACGATCGTGAAGGACGACACGACGTTGGCGCGGGAGCCTCGGGTCACTGGTCTCCTCGTCGCGCATAGGGCACCGCCAGGGCACCGGGCTCACCGTGGGCGAAGCCGAGCGCGAGGAGCGCGAGGTCCTCGGAGCTGCCGGAGAACACGGCGGGCAAGGCCACGGCCCGGCCTTCGGCGCTGCGGTGAAGCCGCGCGGCGTGCTCGACGTCGGTAGGGCTCACCAGGTCCAGGTTGCGCAGGACGGCGGCCAGATCAGTCAGCGGCAGCTCGGCCAGCGCTTCGAAGAACGGGGCCCAATCGGCCGCGTGGTCGAGCCAGTGCTCCCAGCGGCGGTCGAAGTCTCCTTCCAAAGCCTCGGGGAGGCGCCACAGCGTCACGCAGCCAGGCGGCGAGAAGTGCTCCTCGCACCGGTGTGCGGCGACGGCGAAGACGGAGCGCGCCTGTGCGAAGTGGTGAGTCCGGGGGAACCCGCGCCGCACGGCAAGAGCGCCGAGGCGCCCCAGTTGCCCCTTCGTGTTCCACCACCTGGCGCTGTCCATCTCGCCGAAGCGGGCCACGACGAGGCGCAGTCTGAGCAGGCGGTCGAGGTCGGGGCTCGTGGGAGCCACTGCGGTGCCGGCGTGCATCAAGGCGCTATCTTCTCTCAGACGGACCCCGATACTCGGAACCGGTTTCGACACAGCGCTGCACGGGGTGTCCCAGCCGCTCGGGCGGAATCTGAGTGATCTGCTCGGCCTCGTCCAAGGCCTGCACGCCAGTGGCGTCGAGCTCGAGTCGCTCACGGAGAGCCTCGAGACCGGCTCGCCGACGGGGAAGCTCGTCTTCCATCTGTTTGCGGCGCTGGCCGAGCTCGAGCGCAACCTCATCCGCGAGCGGACCATGGCTGGCCTCGAGGCGGCCAGGGCTCGCGGGCGAACTGGCGGTCGGCCGCGAAAGCTCTCTCCGAAGGACATGAGGACCATCGCCGCCATTCTCGAGACCGGGAAGATCCCGGTGCAAGACGTGGCGGCGCAGTTTGGGGTGGCTCGGTCGACCCTATACCGCAACTTCCCGGGGCTCAGGGAGATGTCGGGACCCCGTCGCTGACCTGCCCGCGGCTGGTGACTGCGCCGCCGTCGGAGTCGGCGAGCTGGCGGGTTTGCGGAGCGATGCCGCCGTGATCGCGTGGCGACGCGCCAGCCTCGGTCAGCCTAAGCCAGGTTGTGGAACACCTTCTGGACGTCGTCGTCCTGCTCGAGACGGTCGACGAGGGCGAGCACCTCGGCGGCCTGGGTCTCGCCGAGCTCGGTCGGGGTCGTCGGCACGTACTCCGCCTCGGCCGAGATCGGGGTGATCTCGCGGTCTTCGAGCGCCTTCTGGAGGTTGCCGAAGTCGTTGAAGGCGCAACGCAGCACGAGCTGGGGCTCGCCCTTCTCGCCGGTGGACTCGCCCATCTCCTCGAGCCCGTGGTCGATCATCTCGAGCTCGAGCTCGTCCTGGTCGATGCCCGCGGGGTCGAGGCGGAAGACGCCCATCTTCTTGAACATGAAGCTGACGGCGCCGCTGTTGGCGAGGTTGCCGCCGCCCTTGTTGAAGTGGGTGCGCAGGTTCGACACGGTCCGCGTCGTGTTGTTGGTCGCCGTCTCGACGATGATGGCGATGCCATGCGGGGCGTAGCCCTCGTAGAGAATCTCGTCGTAGACCTCGGCGTCCTTGCCGGCGGCCCGGCGGATCGCTGCCTCGACCTTCTCCTTCGGCATGTTGACCGCGCGGGCGTTCTGGAACACCCGCCGCAGCTGCGGGTTGGCCGTCGCGTCGGGCCCGCCGTTGCGCACGGCGATGACGATTTCCTTGCCGATGCGGGCGAACTGCTTCGCCATCTTGTCCCAGCGGGCGAACATGACGTGTTTTCTGGTTTCGAAGATGCGGCCCATGGCTGGTCTCGCTGACGGAACGGTGGGTGGGTTGGGGGGCGGCCGGAGGCGGCTGCGCGGGCGGCGCGCGCCACCCAGGACCGCCAAATCTAGCCCGCGGCTCGGGACCGAGTAAAGGCGGCGCGCGGGGGCACCCCGGGAGGGCGACCGCGGGCGGGCCGCAGCGGCCCGGTCAGGCGACCTCGGCCCGCCGCTTGATCATGGCGAGGATGGTCCGCTGGACGTCGGCCATGATGAAGTCGGTCCACAGGCGGGCGTAGGGGTTGACCGTCGTCGACAGGCGGTGCCGGCTCGCCAGGTGGAGGCGGATACCGCCGCTCGCCAGGGGCTCGATGCGGTAGTCGCCCGACAACACGTCGAAGTACGGTCCGCCGACGGTGACGTGCTCGTCGAGGGTCTGCATCGGGATCGACGTCGGGTCGGCGGCGATGTCGAAGGCGAGGTGGGCGTCCGGCTCCCAGGCGGTGATCGTCTCGACGAACACCACGCCGCCCTCGAAGCTCGCATGGCGGACGCCGCCCACTCCCTCGCGGGAAAGCGTCGCCTCGACCGGCCGCGGGAAGCCGATCCAGTGGGCGAGGCTGAAGCGCTGCTCGGCTTCTTCGAACGGTCGGACGCGGGCAATCAGCGGCCAGACCACGGCCGGCGGGGCGGCGATGTCGACGCTGGTGGCAACGGTGCGGATCTCGACGGGCGGCGTCCAGAGCTTCTCGACCGGGCCGGCGAGGAGCGGCAGCAGGACCACCGCCGTGGCCACCGCGCGGCGCGCCCGCGCACGTCGAGCGAGGTGACGCGTGAGCACCGCGAGGAGGGCGCCGACCGTCGACTCGACGACGAACAGCGGGGCCCAGAGGAGGATGCAGATCCAGCCCTCCCAAGCAAGCAGCAGGGCGGAGCCGAGGGCGGCGAACGAGGTCAGCCACGGCAGCGGGATGCGCAGGGCCCACGGCCAGGGACCGTCGCGCTCGCCGATCCAGATCGTCAGGTAGCCGATGACCAGCGGCACCAGGAACAAGAAGGCGAAGCTCATCACCCCGAACAGGCCCTCGAGCTCCTTGCGGCCGAACAGCCAGCGGAAGATCAGGCCGTAGGCGACACCGGTGGCGACGGCGACCAGGGTCGTCGTCCGCCGCTGCCGCTTGGGTGCTCCGACGGGCTCTTGGGTGCTCATGACTTGGCCTCGCGGCCAGTTTAGTCGAAGCCCAATGTCACACGAGGCGAGTAGGATGGGGGTCTCACCATGCGTCGCTGGGATGGGGCCCTGCCGGTTGCCGTGCGCGTCGTCGTCGCGCTCGTCGGGATGGTCGTGTTCGCGAGCGGTTGTGGCCGGCCGCGGCCCGTCGACCTCGACCGGGTGCGGGTAGCGATGCACGGCGACCCGATCAGCCTCGACCCGCATCTGCAGAACGAGATGTTGACGTTCGCCGAGCTGCTCAACGTCTACGAGGGGCTGACCGGCTTCGACCCCCAACTGGTCGTCGAGCCGCGCCTGGCGGCGAGCTGGGAGAGCCCCGACGAGCTGACCTGGCTGTTCCACCTGCGGCCGGGCGTGCGGTTCCATGACGGCGCCCTGCTCACCGCCGCCGATGTGGTCGCCAGCCTCGAACGCGCCCAGCGGCACCCGCGGAGCAATCTGGGGCCTTACCTGGTCGAGATCGCGTCGGTGCGCGCGATCGGCGCCGACGTCGTCGAGGTGCGCACCGCGCGGCCGTTCCCGATTCTCCTCAATAAGCTCGTCTACGTGGCGATCCTGCCCGCGGCGCGGGCTGCCGCTGGGGGCGATGGCCCGGGCTGGCTACCCGACGAGATCACCGCGCCGGTCGGCACCGGGCCCTACCGTTTCCGCGAGTTTTCCCGCGGGGCCCACCTGCTCCTCGAGCGCTTCGAAGGCTACTGGCAGCCGCCGACCGGCCCCCGCGAGCTCGAGTTCCTGCCGCTCGGCGGTCGTGAAGGCGTCGACCAGCTACTCGCCGGCAAGGTCGAGCTGGTGCGCGACGTGCCCTACGAGCTGGCGCCGACCCTCGTAGGCAAGCCGGGGTGCCGCCTCGAGTCATTGCTTGGCTTGCGGGTGGCTTACCTTCACCTGTCGCCGGCCAGCCCGCCGTTCGACGACGTGCGGGTCCGCCGCGCCGTCGACCTGGCGCTCGACCGCGAGGCGTTGGCGGCCGGCCGCGGGCGGCCGGCGAGCCAGATGGTGAGCCCCAACACGTTCGGCTACGACCCCGGGCTCGCGCCCACCGTGCGCGACGTCAAGGCCGCCCGCGAGCTGCTCGCGGCGGCGGGCCACCCTGACGGCGTCGACGTCGTGCTCGAGATGCGCCAGGGGCGCCAGGCGACGAAGATCGTCGCCCAGCTGGCGGGCGCCGGCATCCACGCCACCGCAGCGATCAGTCCGATGGCGACCATCTTCGAGCGTCTGCGCAACGGCGCCGTCCCGTTCTACTACGGCGGCGTCCTCGCCCCGAGCGCCGACGCGAGCGACGTGCTCGACAGCTTCGTGCACACCAGCGAGCCCGCGCGCAGCTACGGCGCCAGCAACTTCCCGCGCTACAGCAACCCCGAGCTCGACCGCCTGATCGAGCGCATCGGCGCGACGGCGGCGATGACCGAGCGACGCAATCTCCTCCAGCAGGCCTTGCGCCAGCTCGGCGACGACGCGGTGTTCCTGCCGCTGGTGGTCGAGAACGAGGTCTATCTGTTGTCGCCGTCGATCACCTGGCAGCCGCGGTTGGACAGCCTGGTGATGGGCCGGACGATCCGACCGGCGGGCAGGCTTGCCGGCTGAGCGCGTCTGCGCCGCGGCTCACCGCAGGTGGCGGGCGAGGTCCATCGCGCCATGGAAGATGCCCAGAATCACGATGTCGCCGTTCGGTTCCACCCGGTAGACGACCCGATAGTGCCCGAAAAGGACGACGCGGACTTCGCGGCCGGTCCGCGTCCGATAGCGGAACCCGCGCTCTGGGAGGTGGTCGAGCGAGCCGGCAAGCCGGTAGATGCCCGCGAGGGTGTTCGCCGCGGCCCGCGGACTGCGTTCGGCGAGGAAGTCGCGGATTTCTTCGAGGCAGCGAGCAGCTTCAGCCGCCCACATCACCTCGCCCAAGAGGCGAGTCTCCGGCCGATCTCCTCGTGACTAACCGTGCGCGCGGCATCCGCATCGGCCAAGCCACGCTCGACCATCCGCTCGAAGGCAAGCTCGCGTAGGAGCTCGTCGTACGAGCTGTCGTCCGGAAGCTCTTCGAGAAGCTGGACCATCCGCTGCTTGTCGGTAGGCGCTGGATCGGTCATGGCGAGTCCCCTCGCGAGTCATTTTACCCGCTTGCCTGGCGGCGCTGGGGGGCGCGATTCGCGCCCTCGCCTACAGCCCGATCCCGTCGACCGCCTGAGGCGGCGCCGTGGCAGCAGGGCCGCCCGGTGGACGAAAAAGACCGGTGTAACCAAGCGGCCGCTCCTCCCCTCTAGCTGGTTGTCACCCCGCGAGGAGTCCTGCCGATGACCAGTCGCCAAGCCCGCCTGTCGCTCTCGCCATACGTGCTCGCACTCTCCGCGATCACGACCCTGCCCGTGTCGGCGGCGATCACCGGCACGGTCGTGGCGGACGCCACCAGTCAGCCGATCGCCGGCGCTCGCGTGCGCCTGCAGGCGACCGACAGCCCGCTCGCGATCACCAACGCCAGCGGCCAGTTCACCCTCAACGTGACGCCGAGCGGCACGGTCAAGGTGACCGCCGCCGTCACCTACGACGCCACCGCCGGCACCAATTACACGACCGGTGGGGTCAACGCCAACAACGGCAACGTCGTGCAGATCCGTCTCGAGGCGATGCCGACGGCGGCCAACACCAACTACGAGCCGATCCAGGCGGCGACTCCCGGCGGCTGCGGCGATTGCCACAGCGAGCACCTCGGCACCTGGAGCACGTCGAACCACGCCGGCGCCGCCACCGACACCTGGGTGCGCGACCTCTTCTCGGGCGACGGCACGCCGGGCGGGGCGGCCGGCTACGTCTACAAGAACGTCCACCCCGGCGAGACCGGTTGGTGCGCCACCTGCCACACGCCGGTGGCCGAGGCCCACGCCCCGGGCACCATCATGCTCGACCAGGTGACCAGCACCTCGGCGCTCGAAGGCGTCAACTGCGCCGCCTGCCATCAGCTCGACGCGGTATCGAGCAACGTCGAGGCGCTCCACCTGGTGGGCAGCCCCGCCGGTGCCACCTTCCGTTTTCCGCTCGCCGGCGTCGGCGGCAGCAGCACCCACGAATACGTCTGGGGCCCGCTCGACGACGTCGACTATCCGTTCATGAAGGCCTCGCATGGGCCGTTTATGAGCAGCCCCCTGCTTTGCGCTTCCTGTCACCAGTACGAGAACCCGACGACCCACGCCCCCGGCCAGTCGACCTACAGCGAGTGGCTGGCCTCGCCCTACAGCATCGAAGGGAGCGGCTACCGCAGTTGCCAGAGCTGCCACATGCCGACGGCGACCACCGCCGGCCCGGTGGCCGATCCGGTGATCGGGAGCGCGCCGACCCGTCCGGCCACCCAGCGTCACGAGCATTCATTCGTGGGCGCCACGCCGACGACGCTGGCGCAGGCGGTGTCGGTCGCCGCCACCTCGAGCGTCAGCCACGGTACGCTGGTGGTCGAGGCCAGCGTGACCAACGTCGGCGCCGGCCATGCGTTCCCCACCGGCATCAGCATCCGCAACGCCATCCTGCTGGTCCAGGTGACGCGCAACGGCGTCCGCCTCACGCAGTCGGCCGGCCCGACGGTGCCCTGGTGGGCGGACGACGAAGTGGCTGGCACCCAGGCCGGCGACTGGTCGGGTTGGCCGGGGCTCGGCTTCGCCAAGATCCTCCAGGGCACCGTCTCGGGGGTGGTCACCAAGCCCGTCCTCTTCGTCGACGCCGACACCGTGGTCGAGAACACTCTGCTGGCCGCCGGCGCCACCGCCACCGCCGACCTTGCCTTCCCCCTGCCCGCCAACTCCCAGGTGGGCGACGTCATCGCCGTCGAGGTGTCGCTGCTCTACCGCCGCGCCTTCCGGGCCCTCGCCGTCACCAAGGGCTGGACGACGACGCCCCAGGGTGGCGCCATTGAGACGGAGGTTGCGCACCTGTCCCGCGGCGTCACCCTGACCGCCAGTGACCTCGTCCTCCAGGCCGACGGCTTCGAGAGCGGCACGGCCGCCGGTTGGGGTCAAGCGGTGCAGTGAGGTTGGCCGAGGGTTTGGGCTGAGCGTAGACTCCGCGGCTGCTGGAGAGCCGCAAGATGACCGACTCAGCCTTCGCCCGTGAGCTGCTGGAAGAAATCGACGCGCTGTCGCCGGAGGACCGCCGTCGAGTCAGGGAGTTTGCCCACGCCTTGCGGGTGGCCCCGGCGGTCGGGCCTTGTGATGCCGCTGAGCGGCGCCGACTTGTCGAGGATGCTCTCGCCAGCATGAAGCGCAGCCCTTGGCCTGAGGACGCGCCACGCTTCACCCGCGAAGAGCTGCATGCACGCGGTTGATACCAATGTTCTGATCTACGCTGCCGATCCGCGCGATCCCTTCAAGCAGGAGCGGGCGGCCACCACGATGCGGGAGCTCGAGACGCCGGCTCTCCTTTGGCAAGTCGCGGCGGAGTACTTGAGCGCGAGCCGCAAGCTCGAATCCGTCGGCTTCGCGAGGACGTCTGCCTGGCAGGAGATCGACCGCCTCCGGCGGGCTTGGACGATCGTCTACCCAACCTGGGAGACGGTCCCGCTGGCTCGCGACCTGCTTGCGCGCTACAGCCTCTCGTTCTGGGATGCGATGCTCGTCTCGGCGTGCCTTCGGGGCGGGGTGACCCGCCTGTACACCGAGGACTTCAGCGGCTACGGATCGATCGATACGGTCGAAGTCGTCAATCCCTTCGCGGGCTAGGTCGCACTATTCACCAGAGGTCGTAGCGAGGTGGCGCAGATGCCTGCTATCACGGGCGCTCGCAGAGGTTCTCGCCGAAGCGTACTGGGCAGTACGTTGCAGGGCCGGGGTTCTCGAGAACGCCCGTCAGAGCTGGCATATCCGCTACCTGAGGGGTCGTAGTCGGTTGGGCCGCCCTTCCAGGGCTCGGCGATGTGTCGAGGCGCCTCACCCAGGGCGTTGCCCTGGGCTCTCGTTGGGGTCGCCCCTTCGGGGCTGGCCTTCTTGGACCGGGCATTCGGAGAGTCTGCGGCGCTGCGCACGATCCACCGAAAGACCCAGGCATCGAGCAGGAGTTCTGTTGCGCGCTCGCCTCTGGGCCGCTCTCGCGAACCGGGTCCGCTGCTCTGACGACACTTTGCTTCCGCATGTCGGACGGAGGGCAAGGAAAGCGCTCCACTTTCTGCCCGCCCCGTCCACCTCGGTGACCAGGCTCGCGAAGTGCTCCGCTGTCCGACACAACGATTGCCTCCGCCGGTCCACACAGAGCGCCAAGGGCGCGATCCAACGACAGCCCAGGGCAACGCCCTGGGTGCTCCCGGTAACCTAACCCACCGAGCCCTGAAGGGGCGATTCAACGCGCGACGCGACGACGCGCGAGGAGCTGCGCTTGTTCAATCTGAAACGAGCGGCGCGCCCAACTCAACCCTGGGCCAAGCTGGCGAAGCGGTCGAACAGCGCGCCGGGCATAGGCTGCTCGAGTTCCCAGGTGATGCCGATCGGTCGATCGCCCGCTGCCGACACGAAGTTCGCCCGGCCGAGGAAGGCGTAGGCTGAGTTGGGGTCGGGGCGGACGAAGAGGTAGAAGCTCCAGCCATTCTCGGGACTGTCCAGGTAACGCCGACCCGAGGGGCGCGAGACACTTGCCGCCGCCTGCGTCTCCCAGTGAAACCGCTTGGCGCTGATCGCATAGTCCTTGTATCGCGTGGTCGGCGAGAAACTCTTCGCCGACTTCTCGAGGGTCACGAGCAGAAGCTCGCGTTTCTCGGCCTCGAGCTTGAGGATTCCCCCCTGCGGGATGCTTCCCTTTTCGCCGGGCTTGACGGATCCGACGCCGGCGCAGATCTCCCGCCTGGTGTAGTGCCGATGGATTGCGAGCGGCCACTCAGGGACGGGGTAGAACTCTTCGGCGAAGGGCACCCGCTCGCCGAGAACCTCGCCCAGTTCCCGCAACTCCTTGCGGATGGGTGCGTGTCGCGAGAGCCATTCCACTGTCTCGGCGGGTTGGCGGATCATGCCGCGGTGGTTGAGCTGAAAGTCGAGCATCGTCAGGCGACGGCGATCGAGGTTGTCGCCGGGGCCGACATCCGTCGGCGCCGCCCATAGACGCAGCCGACTGGGCTCGTCGGTGTGAAGGAGCCAGCCGAGTCGTCGGCTCAGGTCACTTGCTTCGGCCACCTCGTCGCAGAGGCCAGCTTTGGTGCGCAGTGAGGTCCATCCACCGGCGTCGTAGACGTCCTCGACGTCACGGCCCGAAGCCTCGAGATAGTGCGCCAGGGTGACGTCCGATCGATCGGACGACAATTGGCGAAGCTCATGGGCCAGCGTCGCGGCACTGGCGACGGCGGCCCTGAGTGTCCGGACGACCTGCGCCGAGACCTCGTCGTCGAGTTGAAACAGGCAACCGGCCGGCAGATAGGGGAAACCCTCCTCGACGGCCCGCACCAGCTTGGCGCGGGGAATGCCGGTGAGGCCTGCGTAGATCGCGTCGAAGCGAAACTCTGCGCGGTGCTGACCGATGAAATCGAGCACGAGGCAGGAGGTCTTGCCGCTGTCGAGCCGCAGGCCGCGGCCGATCTGCTGGAGGAACAGAGTCGCGCTCGACGTCGGCCGCAGCAGCAGGAGGGTATCCACGAAGGGGAGGTCGACGCCCTCGTTGTACAGGTCACAGGTACAGATCACGGTCACTTCACGCGCCTGTAGGCGACGCGGCGCGTCCGTACGCTCGGTGTCCGACGATTGGCCGTGGACGGCGAGAGCGGCGACGCCTCGCTCGGTGAGTGCGCAAGCCATGAAGTTGGCGTGATCGACAGAGACGCAGAACGCGATTGCGCGCACCAGACGGAGATCTGCAACCCTGCGTCTGAGCTGCTCCAGGACCAAGTCGACACGTGCTTCGTGGCCGGTGTAGACGCCAGCAAGATCCGCCGCCGCGTAGCCGTTCCTGGACCAGCGTAGCGCCGTGAGGTCGGTGCCATCGGCGATGCCGTAGTACTCGAAGGGCACCAGGAGCTGGCGTTCGAGCGCATGCCAGAGACGCAGCTCGACGGCGATGCGGCCGTCGAAATCAGGCAGCAGCGACTTGCCGTCACTGCGCTCAGGTGTCGCGGTCAGCCCGAGGAGGATCGCGGGGGCGAGGAAGCGAATGACCCGCTGGTACGACTCTGCGGGCGCGTGATGACACTCGTCGACGACGACGAAACGGAAGTGGTCAGCTGCAACGCGTTCTGCGAGTCCAGAAGCAGCCGTCTGAATGCTCGCGAAAACGTGTTCCCAACGCGAGGGAACCTCGCCGTCGAGGTACTTTTCGCCGAAGGCGAAATCCCTCAGGACCTGCTGGAAGGTCGCTCGGGCCTGGTCGAGGATCTCCCGCCGATGGGCCAGAAAGAGCAGCCGTGGCCGGCTGCCAGATCGCTCACATGCGCGCAGGTAGTCGAAGGCGGCAATGACCGTCTTGCCCGTGCCCGTGGCGGCGACCAGAAGATTCCGCATCCGCCCGTGGAGACTTCGCTCGGCGGCCAGGCGATCCAGGATCTCTTCCTGGAACGGGAACGGGCGCAGGGTGAAGAACGCAATGACGGTCGAGTCACCCGAGGACTTCTCAGCACCGAGCGCTTCGCGAAGTCGGACGCGTCCAGGTTCCGAGGCGGCGTCATAGGGCTCGAACTCGTCGTCGTTCCAGAGACCCTCGAACGTGCCTTCGAATTTGGCGATCAGGTGCGGGAGATCGGCCGCGCAGATCTTGACCATCCACTCCTGTCCGCTGCCGAGCGCCGTGGCGGTGAGGTTGGCCGAGCCGACGTAGGCAGTGTGGAGATCCGTGTGACGACGGAAGAGCCATGCCTTGGCATGGAGGCGGGTGCGCCGGACGTCGTAGGAGATGCGGACAGAGGCTCCCGGAAGTCGCGCCAGGGCGTCGATAGCGCCCACCTCGGTGGTGCCGGTAAAGACCGTGGTCAGGATCCGGATTCGTGCGCCGCGCTGCACCGCTCCTTCGAGCGCTTCACGGACGGCCCGTACGCCGCCCATGGTGATGAAGGCCGAGAGGATGTCGATCTCGTCCGCGGAGGCGATTTCGAGCGCAAGCTCATGGCCGAGTGCGGGCTCGTTGCGTGTGCGAGTGAGCAGTGTGCTCGACGAGAGCGGTGTTGCCGGTCGCGCTGGCTGCGTCGTCCGGTAGACCGAACGGAGCAGCCGAGCCGGCGGGGCAATCGCCGCGTTGTGGCCGCTGTCGGATTCGGGGGCGAGCTGGTCCAGGCAGGCCAGGATTGCATGGGCGACCTCGAGCTGCTTCGCCTCGGTCTTGACCTCGCGCAGGGCGCGATCGACTTCGGCTGAGACGTGCCGGACCAGGAAGGGCGCCAGGTCGACGTCGTCGATCGTCGCGAGGTCGAACCGGAGCGGTGCGACGTGGGCCAAATCGGTATCGAGGATTCGTGTGACGAGATGCTCGTACAGACCCTCGGGAAGGGTGCGGGGCACCGGCAGAGCGTACGCGAGCGGAGCTGGGCGGCAAAGCTCAGGGGCGGGCAGCAGGTCAGAGCTCTCGGCACGCTCTCCGTGTCAAAGGACCGACCGCCCAGTGAGCCACGACTCCATGCGAACCCTCTGCTCCGCGCTCGCCCCCGGGTCGACCTCGAGCCGCTGACTCGCCGGCTCACTGCCGAAGGTGACCGGCAGGGTCATCAGGCGCTCGCGGCGGGCGACCAGGAGGTCGACGGTCTCGCCGGGGCGGTGGAGGGCGAGGCGGTCTTCCCAGGCGGGGGCGGGGACGCGGTAGCCGCCGAGGCCGAGCAGCTCGTCGCCGGCGCTGACGCCGGCGGTGGCGGCGGGGGTGCCGCGGCGGACCTCGGCGACGAAGGCGCGGCCGTCGCGGCGCTCGAGGGTCATTCCGAGCCAGCCGCGGGCCGAGGTCCCTTTCTCCGGTCCGGCCAATCGCAGCCCGAGCCAGCGGAGGGCCGGGGCGAGGTCGAGCTCGGCGGTGCCGTCGATGGCGGCCGCGAAGAAATCGGCGAGGGACGCACCGGCGACTTCGGACAGCAAGTCGCGAATCTCGTCGCTGCCGAAGCCGGTGTCGCCGGAGTGGCGGCGGTAGGCAAGCCGCAGGGCGTCGTCGAGGCTCCTGCCGGCGCCACCCGCGACATTGGCGTCGGCGCTGCGGCGGCGGATCTCGATGTCGAGCAGCCAGGCGACGACGGCGCCCTTGACGTAGTAGCTGACGGCGCTGTTCGGGCTGTTGTCGTCCGGCCGGTAGAACTTGATCCAGGTGTCGAAGGACGAGAGCGCGAGCGACTGGCGGTCGCGGCCGGGGGTGGTGGCGAGGCGCTCGAGGTGGTCGGAGAGGGCGGCGAGGTACTCGTCGCGGCTGGCGAGGCCGGCACGGTGGACCAGAAGGTCGTCGTAGTAGGAGGTGATGCCTTCGACGAACCAGAGGTCGGGGGTGTAGACCTCGTTCTCGTAGTCGAACGGGCCCAGCTCGCGCGGCCGCAGGCGTTTGACGTTCCAGGTGTGGAAAAACTCGTGGCTGACGAGGCCGAGCCAGTCGAGGTAGCCCTTACGGCTTCGCGCCTTGAACCGGCTGGTGAGGAGCACGGTCGAGGCGGCGTGCTCGAGGCCGCCGGCGCCGTCGGCGATGAGGTTGAAGACGACGTAGCGGTCGTAGGGCGGCGTGGGCGTCGCTTCGCCCCAGAAAGCCAGCTCGGTGGCGACGATGCGCTCGACATCCGCGGCGGCCTGGGCGGCGGGCCAGTAGCGGTCGGCGCCGACGTCGACCAGGGCGTGCTCGACGCCGCCGACGTGGAAGGTGGCGACCGCGAGGTCACGGCCACAGAGGAGCGGACTGTCGACGAGCTGGTCGACGTCACGGGCGACGAGCGCGCCGTCGCGGGTGGGCAGGGCGCACTGGAGCGTCCAGTCGGCCGGCAGGTCGACGCTGACCGCGAGCTCGTCGCCGTGGCCGCCGACGGGGAAGAGGAAGGTCGCCGCGCCGTGCAGGAGGGCGAGCTCGGGGTCAACGAAGTTGGTGCGCACGGTGAGGTCGCGGGCGTAGAGGCGGTAGCGCACGACGATCGTGTCGAGGCCCGGCGCTACGGCGACGCGCCAGCGGTTCTTGCGCGTCTTCTCGACGGCCAGTGCCGTGCCGGCGGGGTTGGTGGCGGTGAGCGCTTCGAGGTGGCGAGCGAACTCGCGTACCAGATAGGAGCCCGGCGTCCACACCGGCATGAACAGATCCAGGGTCTGCTCTGTCGGCGCGACGGGGAAGGTGGCGACCACCTCGACGAAGTGGGCGACGCGGTCGGGGAACGACAAGTGGTAGCGGATCACGGGGCCTTTGGCGGGGTTGGTGCTGGCTGGCTGCGCAGCCACGCGAGGTTCTGGCGGAAGAGGGCGTTGTCGGGCTCGAGGGCTAGGGCGCGCTCGAGCGCGCGGACGGCGGTCGCCTGATCGCCGGCGAGGTAGGCGACGTTCGACCGGTAGTGGAAGATCAGGGCGAGGTCGGGGGCGAGCTTCTCGGCGGCGTCGAGCAGGCGCATGGCCCCCGCGTAGTCGCCATTCTTGGCCGCCTGGCTGGCCTGCTCCGCAAGCGCGGTGGCCTGTCGCGCGGCGTCGGTGGCGACCGGTGGCGACGCCGCGGTGCCGAGGCGCGCCAGGGCCTGCCGCGAGGGCTCGTACTGCGGGTTGTAACGCAGCGCCTGCCGGTACTCGGCAATCGCGGCATCGGGCCGGCCGGCGCGCTCGTCGAGGACTGCCAGATTGTGGTGGGCCTCGGCGTTGAGCGGGTCGTGGACGAGGGCCTGCTCGAGCTCGCTACGCGCCTCGTCGTAGCGGCCGAGCGCGCCAAGGGCGCCGGCGAGGCTGGTGCGCAGGCCGGCGTCGTCGGGATTCGCGGCGACCAGCTTGGCGTAGGCCGCCGCGGCATCGGCGTAGCGACCCTCGGTGAACGCGACGGCGGCGAGGTTGCGGTCGCCGCTCGGCGAGCTGGCGTCGAGGTAGCCCAGGCTCTTCAGATGCTCGAGCATGGCGGCGTCAACGGGCGGGTTGGCCGGCGTCGGCGCTGATGGCGCCGTGCCCGGGGTCGCTGCGCCTCCGGCGTCAGGCGCGGCCGTGGTTGGGGTCGTGCTCTCGTAGCTGCGCTTGCGACCCGCGGGGGCGGCGAAGCGCAGTCCCTCGGCGAGAAAGCGTCCCGGCATGTCGTCGGCGAGCGGCAGGCCGAGCAGGGCGAGGATCGTCGGCGCGACGTCCTGGAGTTGTGGCTGGTCGAGCCGACTGGCGGTGCGCACGCCCTCGCCCCACAGGTAGAGGATGCCCTGCTCGCGGTGGTAGCGCTCGCTGACCCGCCGCAGGTCGCGAGTCATGCTCGGGTCGTCGGGCAGCGTGCCGAGCATGAACCCGTGATCCGACAGGACTACCACGGTGGTGTGGCGATCGGCCGCCGCCAGGTACTGGCCGAGGATGGTGTCGGCGTAGGCGTACATCGCCTCGACGGCGTGGCCGTAGCGCGCCTGCTGGGCGGCCAGCTCGCCGGCCAGGCCTTGGGCGCGGAAGAGGTGGCCGAAGAGGTGCGAGGCCGAGTCGGTGGCCTCGATGTAGACGAGGGCGAGGTCCGGGCGTTCGCGTCGCCAGAGGTCGAGGCCGATGGCGCTGTAGGTCTGCGCCGTGGCGAGCGCCCAGCGAAAGTGGCTGAGCTCGTCGTCGAAGGCAAACGGGCGCGCGAGGTCGGCCGCCGGCACGTCGACGAACGGCGCGAGATCGCTGGCGCCGATGTCGCCCTGGCGGCGGATCAGCGGCCGCATCTGGTCGAGCAACGCCGGCGGCGAGGTGACGCCCGTCGGATCCTGGGCGCCGGCGGCGTCCTCGGGGAACAGGAAGTGGTAGCAGGTGTGGTCGCTGACCATGCTGCCGCGGATGGTCTCCGCCGGCCAGGTTGCCCACCAGCCGACGACGTCGACCGTCTTGCCCTGCTCGGAGGCGATGTTCCACAGCGCTTTCACGCGTCGCATGTGGCTGGTCACCGGCAGCTGCTCGCCGGTGGTCGGGTTGACGGCGACGAAGTGGCCGATGCCGTGGGCGCTCGCCGGCTTGCCGGTGGCGACCGTCGTCCACAGGATCGGCGACAGCAGCGGCGGCGGGCTCTGCAGCCGTCCGTAGGCTCCCTCGCGGCGCAGCCGCGCGAAGTTGGGCAGCTTGCCCTCGGCCAGCAGCAGGTCGACGGTGGCCGGATCGAGGCCGTCGAAGCCGAGCACGAGGACGCGGCGCGGCGCGTCGCCACAGCCGGCGAGGAGGCTGACCAGGGCGATGACCAGGGGGAGTGCGGCCAGGCGCGGCAGCGGGGAGCGGGTCACGTCGGGAGCCTAGCAGCGTCGCTCGCCCCAACCAGGCTCTTCAGCCGACGACGTTGCGGTGGGCCCATCGGTGGTCGACGGCGGCAACTTGTGCCCGCCTCTCCGCGTACTGCCAGGCATGGACCCTCGTGACGCTGGCTCGAGCAGCGCGCTCGCCAGCCTGCCGTTCGGGCGATTCTTCGGACGGTTGGCCGAGGAGCATGCCCTCGCCGGGTTCGTCCTGACGCGCATGGTGCCGACGGTGCCGAAGCGCGAGATCCGGCGGCACCAGCACGCCGAGGGGCACTTCGTCTTCGTGCTGCGCGGGGCGTACGAAACCGGCGCGCGGCCGGCTGCCGGCCGGCCCGACGCCCCGCTCCTCATCTACAACCCGCCGGGCACGGAGCATGCCGATTGCTTCGCTCCGGGCGACCTCGAGCGCTGCGCGTTTGCGACCCTGTCGGTAGCAGCGCCGACCCTGGCGGCGATCGAGACCGAGGTCGAGATGCCGCCGACGGCGGTCTGCCTGTCGCCGTCGGCCGCCGGGCTCGTCCGACGGATCCTCGACGAGGCGCGGGGCCTTCAGGGTGACGAC
>CXWL01008491.1_pt1 | contig 67402 bp, 58 predicted proteins | sample 590931 | NCBI WGS metagenome assembly CXWL01 (sample SAMEA3498368, study PRJEB10139) | groundwater metagenome | biome: water well; material: biofilm material | place: Germany | collected 2015-04-27 | reverse complement strand
ACACCGGCCTGCTGCTCGAGGCGACCTCGGCGGAGGAAGTCCTCGGCGTGCTCGGTCACGAGATCGCCCACGTCACGCGCCGCCACAGCCTGCGCCAACTGGTGTCGTCGGCAGGGGTATTCATGCTGGTGCAGACCTTCTTCGGCGACGTCACCGGGCTGATGGCGATCGCGGTCCATGGCGGCAGCGAGCTGTTGACCTTGCGGTTCTCCCGCGACCTCGAACGTGAGGCCGACGACGACGCCTGGGCCTCTCTGCTCGCCGCCGGCATCGACCCCCACGGACTGGTCACCTTCTTCGAGAAGCTCCAGGCCAAACGGGACGGCGCGGCGGCCGTGGTCGATGGCTCCCTGGCCTTCCTCAGTACCCATCCCAGCTCGGCCGAACGCGTCGCCCGCCTCGCCGGCCGGGCCGCCGAGATCGAACGCAGCTTCGAGCCGGTGGCCCCTGGCGAGTGGTTCTCACGCTTCCAAGATAGGATTCGGGCGCAGACCCAAGAGACGGGGCCCACGACCGAGGCGGTACCGCACGCGGAGCCGGAGCGAGCCGAGTAGACGGCCCGCACGTGCGCCCGGCGGAGGAGACACTGATGCGCACGACCATCCAGGGCGCGCCCGCGTTCGCCCACCTTCACGTCGAGCTCGAGCCCGGCGAGACGCTGGTCGCCGAGGCCGATGCAATGGCTTCGATGGACGCCGACGTCGAGCTCACCACGAAGTTGAATGGCGGCTTCTTTTCCGCCCTCGTCAAGCGCTTCCTCGGCGGCGAATCCCTGTTCGTGAACGTGTTCGCAAACCGCACCAACAAGCCGCGACGCCTGGTCCTCACCCAGAACAGCCCAGGCGACCTGCGCGCCGTGGAGCTCAGCGGCGGTGCCATTTGTCTCCAGCCCGGCGCCTACGTCTGTTCGACGCCTGGTCTGACCCTCGGGGTCCAATGGGCTGGGCTCGCCTCTCTCCTCGCGCGCGAGGGGCTGTTCAAGCTCCGCGTCGAAGGCACCGGCACGCTGTGGTACGGAGCGTACGGCTGTCTGGTGGAAAAGGTGGTGGCGGGCGCCTACGTGGTCGACACCGGCCACCTGGTCTCGTACCCACCGGGAATGAAGCTCAAGACCCAGCTGGCCGGCGGCCTGTTCTCGAGCCTGCTCGGCGGCGAAGGCCTGGTGACCAGGGTCGAAGGAAACGGCACGATCATGCTCCAAACCCGCAGCATTTCCGGCCTCGCCGGCTGGCTCAACCCCCGGATCTGAGACGGCGAGGAGGCCGCAATGGAAGTCGAAATCGTCCACGGACCCGGCAACGCGGCAGCGAAGGTCCGCCTCGCGAGTGGCGAGAGCTTCACTGCCGAGGGTGGCGCGATGATCGCGATGAGCGCCGACATGCGCATCGAGACGAACACCCACACCAAGAGCGGCGGCGGCGGCATGCTCAAGGCGATGAAGCGAGCCCTCGCCGGGGAGTCGTTCTTCGTCAACCACTTCACGGCCGGTCCGGGGGGCGGCGAGGTGTGGCTCGGCGCCACTCTGGCCGGCGACATGCTCACCCGGCAGCTCGACGGCGGCATGCTGGTGGTTCAAGGTGGCTCGTTCGTTTGCGCCGAGCCCGGCGTCAAGCTCGACCTCGGCTGGCAGGGCCTGAAGTCGATGTTCTCGGGCGAGTCGATGTTCTGGATCCACCTCTCCGGCCGCGGCCTCGCCGTGTTGAGCTCGTACGGCGCGATCTATCCGCTCGAAGTCGACGGCGCCGCCGTGGTCGACACCGGACACATCGTCGCGTTCGACGAGACGCTGAGCTTTTCGGTGCGCAAGGCCGGCAAGAGCCTGATCGGCTCGTTCCTCGGCGGCGAGGGCCTCGTCTGCCGCTTCGAGGGGCGCGGCACGGTGTGGTGCCAGTCGCACAACGCCTCCGCCTTCGGCAAGCTCATCGGCCCGAAGCTAAAGCCGCGCTGACCTGGAGACCATCTTCATGACCATGCCACCAGCTGTTTCCCCAGTGCCTCCGCGCGGGCTCCGCTTTGCCATCGAGGGCCGGCCTGACTTCGCCTTCCTCACCGTGCAACTGCCCAAGGGCGAGGTGCTCAAGGTCGAGGCCTCGGCGATGGCAGCGATGGACACCAACCTCGAGATGAAGACCAAGCTGCGGGGCGGGCTTGGTCGCTTCCTCTCGGGCGAGTCGATCTTCATCAACGAGTTCACTGCCGGCGGCGGCCCGGGAGAGATCAAGGTCGCTCCGGGCTCGCCGGGCGATCTGGAGCACGTCTATCTCGACGGCAGCACAGTCTTTCTTCAGAGCTCTGCCTTCGTCGCCGCCGGCCGCGGCGTCGAGGTCGAGAGCAAGTGGCAGGGCGCCAAGGGCTTCTTCAGCGGCGAGGGGCTCTTTCTCATCCGCTGCACCGGCCATGGCGATCTTTGGTTCAACACCTACGGTGCGATCATCGAAGTGCCGGTGTCCGGCGGCTATGTCGTCGACACCGGGCACATCGTCGCCTTCACCGACAGCCTGCAATACCAGGTCACCAAGGTCGGCGGCTACAAGTCCCTATTATTCTCGGGAGAGGGCTTCGTCTGCCGCTTCCACGGCGATGGACGCCTCTGGATCCAGACGCGCAAGCTGCCCGCCTTCGCGAGCTGGATCTACCCCTTCCGGCCCGCCAAGAAGCGCTGAGTCGCGCCCCAGCGGCTGACCGATGGGGGTTGTCGACTCGGGGCTGCTGGTGCGTCAGTAGCGCAGGCGCTCGGTGAGGAGCCGCTCGGGATCCTCGCCCAGGCCACGCGGCAGGTTGGGATCACGCACGTCCGTCCAGCCGTCGCCGTCGCTCTCGCGGTAGTGCAGACGGCGACCGTCCCACCAGGTCACCAGCACGCCCTCGCCGGTGGCCGAGACATGCACCGTGACGTCGTTCGAATCCACCGCCGGCAGCGGCCTGGCGGTGACGGCGCGGAGCGCGATCAGATGACTGGGCAGCCCTGAGTCCGGGCTCGACGGCAACTCGATCAGACGAATGCTGGTCGGCTTCCCGGGGTCGAGGCGATTGGCCAACAGGGCCTCGGCCCCAGCGCCGATGATGTGGGAGCGGACGTCGTCGGCCAGCCACCGCAGGTCGAGGGCGGCCAGGCCCGTGGCGTTCAGAATCCGGGCCACTGCCTGGTCGGCGAGATAGCTCAACACCGAGGCGTGGGCGACCGAGCCGGCGCCGATGATGTGGGACCGCACCGCGCCGGCGATCTGGCCGAGGTCGTAGGTGCCAGCGCCGATGATGTGCGAGCGCACCTCGTCGCCGAGGCGGGAAAGCTCGAGCGGTAGGGCGGCGAACTCCATCGTCACCAGGCGCGCGGTGCGCGGGTTGGCGAAGCCGAGGACGACCGAGCTCGCGTCGCGGCCGGAGTCCATGGCCGGCGAGCGGAACAGCGCGCGGGTCGACGGGTCGCCGTCCTCCGCAAAGTCGCTGCGGTCGATGTCGTTCAGACGGAAGACCGGGTTCCAACCCAGGTAGACCCCATCCTCGAGCACCACCGGCGTGTAGTAGGCGGCCTCGACCGGCTGGCCCTCCTCCCACCAGATCACATGCAGGGTGGTGATGGTGTGCTCGGCCTCGTCGGCAACGGCGCGGTAGGTCATCCGCGTCACCGCCAGCTGCGGGCGGCCCTTGAGCGGTGCCGGCGCGCCCGAGATCTCGGTGACGTCCGACCACGAGGTGCCGTCGAAGCGATCGAGGACGATCTGCGCCAAATTGCCGGCGCTGCGGGCCTGCCAGATCAGGTACAGACTGCCGGACGGGTCGTCGAAGAACAGCGAGGGCTCCTCGTCAACCGCGGCGCCCGACGAGTCCGGCACCAGGACTCTCTGGGTCACGGCGCCCGGCCGCGCGATGTCGACCGCCAGCACGGAGTCGTTGGCGGCGGTGGCCTGGCCGTTCGGGAACAGCTCGCCGTAAGACCCGGCGCGAACCTTGTAGACCTCACCGGCGCGCCCGAAGACAGCCGAGTGCTGGGCCGCCGACAGCGGCAGCGCCGCCGTCGCCAGGGTGAGGACGGCCGCGAGGGACAGCTCGAGTCGACGTGACCGCACGGCGCTCAAGCCTTGAGGTTGACCATGTTGCGGACGTCGACCAGGAGCAGCAGGTCGGGCAGGTACGACTCGCCGGGGTAGAAACGCTCCTGCAGCCGCCGGAAATGACGCCGGGCGGCAAGCTCGTCACCCGCCAGCTTCTGCGCCTCGCCGAGCAGGAACAGGGCATTCTTGAGCGTCTCGCGATCGTCGAAGCGCTCGGCCAGCGTCGCTGCCGCCATGCCATGCCGCAGCGCGTCGTTGGCACGGCCACGCTCAAGGTAGGCGAAACAGAGCGAGATCCGCGGGCCGGACTGGTAGCGCGGAGCGCCGAACCGGCGCAGGGTGCGCAGGCTGTCGAAGAGGGCCTTGAAGCCGGCGGCGTAGTCGCCCTGTACGACGTGGCAGTAGCCGAGGTTGTCGAGGATCAGCGCCCGCTTGACACCGGCGGCCGCCGGTACCTGCTCGAGGGCGCGCTCGAGCTCGCGCGTCGCCTCGGGGAAGAAGCTCTGCGCCAGCAGCAGGTCGCCCAGCTGGTTGTGCGACATCGCACGGATCTCGTTGCGCGCCAGCCGACGGGCATGGCGGTTGGCCACCCGGGCGTAGAACAGCGCCTTTTTGGAGTCCTTGGCGCGGTCGTGGAAGCGGGCGAGGTTGTAGGCGGCGAAGAACGCGTTCTCCGACTCGCCACTGCGCAGCAGGATGGCCGGCAGGTCACCCGGACTGTGGACGCGCCCGAGCTCGATCTCGACGCTCGCCACCGACAGCCGCGCCTGGTCGCCGCGGACGGCGTCACCGGCGACCTTGGCCACCCCCAGGCTCTCGCGGAAGAAGGCCAGCGCCTCATGCAGGCTGCCCCGCTCGACCGCCTTGAGCCCCTCGTCGCGATGCCGCTGATACTCACCCTGCCAGGTCGAATCGATTTCGATCATGAGGACGTCGTCCCCTCCAGAAGCTCACCAATTCCGACTTCGAAGACCGCCATCAGGTCGCGCAGGGTGTCGAGCCCTACCCGGTACTCACCACGTTCCATGCGCGCCAGGTCCTGCGGGTGCAAACGCAGACGCTGCGCCAATTCTTCCTGACTCAACCGATGTTCCCGGCGCAGCTGCCTGACGCGCCGGCCGACCAGCGCCAGACTGGAGCGCAGGGCATCACGCCCGGCCGCCGGGCGCTCTGCGACCGCAGGTACCCCAGTGTCGGGATGCTGGGGATGCTGCGGAACGGGCGTCGACGGACCCTCCACCATCCGCCGATGTTACCATGCCATCACGCCATGCAGCCAGCTACCCACACCCACCGCACCGTGTCCCTCACCCTCGCCACCCTCCGCCGCAACGCCCTGCGGGCGCCCGTCGCCCTCACGCTGGCCGCCAGCGTGCTCGCCGGCTGCCTGTCGATCCGCACCACCGGCAGCCATCCGGCCGCCGGCGAGGGCGCCGGCATCGCCGTGCGGGTGTTTGCCGACGACGACGCCAGGAGCGAGGGCCGGCTGGCCCCGGGCGGCATCGTCGCCGTCCTCGAGCGGCAGGAGCACGGAAGCTACGTGCCGGTGTTCCGCTCGCTGGCCGCCAGCTGGACCGTCATCAACCTGAAGCCCGGCAAGTACCGTCTGCGCTTCAACGGGCGGCTCGATGAGGCCGGCAACATCGTCACCTTCCCCGAGGAGGTGCGGAATCTCAAGGCCAAGGAGGGGCAGGTCACCGAGGTCACGGCGGTGCTGTCGCACGTCGAGCCGGCGCTGATCGCCGCTGGCGTGGTGACCGCGGTGGTCGCCGCCATCCTGCTCGACGACTGGCTCTCCGGCCACGACCTGCCGACGCCACCTCTGCCGCCGCCGCCCCCCGACCTGCTCGACGCGGTGTTCACCGTCGGCGTCGACATCGCCCTGGCGCCGGACTACTACGGCTCCGGCATGTCCGAGCACGAACGCGCGCCGGTCGTCACCTCGCACTTCCCCGAGAGCGACGCGCTCGTCGCCAGCAAGCGCGTGCGGGTGACCTTTGCCCTGTCGACGCCCATCCACACCGACGAGCTGCGCGCCGACAGCATCGTCGTGGTCGGTGAGACCAGCGGCACACAGGCCGGCAAGGTGACCTACGACCCAGGCCACTGGTGGGTGATCTGGGAGCCCCTGGACGACCTGCCACGCAACGACACGTTCCACGTCACGCTGCAGCCGGAGGGCATCGAGGGCACCCAGGGCGGCGACCTCGAGACCGCCTCGTCGTTCACCTTCCGCACCCGCTGAGGCGCAGTCCTCGGGGCTTTACTTACGCCCAGTTTACGCCTAGCCTCCGAGGGCTGTGGATGAGCTCGGCCCCCCCTCCCGCGACTTCGGCTACGACCTCGCCTACCTCGCGACCTCACCCGGAGCGCGCAAGGAACAGACGCGCAGCCGTCAGTTTTCGCGCCGCGCAGCGCCGGCTCCCCTCCCCTACGTCGAGCTGCGCACCGCCTCGGCGTTCTCGTTCCTCGCCGGCTCCTCCCTCCCCGAAGACCTGATCGCCGCCGCCGCGACGGCTGGCCTGCCGGCGGTCGCCCTGCTCGACCGCGCCGGCGTCTATGGCGCTCCGCGCTTCCACAAGGCGGCGCAGCAGGCCGGCATCCGGGCCATCGTCGGGGCGGAGCTCCCACTCACCGGCGTCGGCGCAGTACCGACCACCCCGATCCTTCGCTCCGCTCAGGATGCCGATAGCCATCCACGTCTCTCGCTACTGGCCGCATCGCGCGTTGGCTATCGGCACCTCTGCCGCCTCCTGACCGCCGCCGCGCGCGATCGACCGAAGGGCCAGGCGGCGCTCGCGCTGGGCGCCGTCGAGCCGCACAGCGAGGGGCTGGTGTGCCTGACCGGTGGCGACGAGGGGCCACTCGCCGAGGCGCTGGCAAACGGCGGGATCGACGCCGCGGCCAAGGTGCTCGAGCGGCTGCAGGCGCTCTTTCCCAACCGCCTGTGGGTCGAGCTCCAGCGCCATCGGCGGCGCGACGAGGAGCACCGCAACCGCGCCCTGGTCGACCTCGCGCGGCGCTACCGGCTGCCGCTGGTGGCGACCAACGGTGTGCGCTACGCCCTGCCGAGCGACAAGCCGTTGCATGACGTGCTCACCTGCATCCGTCACCACAGCCATCTCGACGCCGCCGGCCGGCTGCTCGGCGCCGAGCGCGAGCGCCACGTCAAGGGCGCGGCGGAGATGGCGGCGCTGTTTGCCGACCTGCCACGGGCGGTGGCCGCCAGCGCCGAGCTCGCCGCCAGCCTCGACTTCACCCTCGCCGACCTCGGCTACCGCTTCCCGGAATACCCGCTGCCGCCCGGCGAGACCGCCGCCTCGTACCTGCGCCACGTCACCTGGAACGCCGCCCGTGCCCGCTTCCGGCCGCTCACTGGCCGCGCCCAGGATCAGCTGGCGAAGGAGCTTCAGCTGATCGAGAAGCTCGAGCTCGCCGGCTACTTCCTGATCGTCTGGGACATCGTGCGCTTCTGCCAGCGCGAGGGCATCCTCGCCCAGGGCCGCGGCTCGGCGGCCAACAGCGCCGTCTGCTATGCGCTGTCGATCACCGCCGTCGACCCGGTGAAGATGGAGCTGCTGTTCGAGCGCTTCTTGTCGGAGGAGCGCGGTGAATGGCCCGACATCGACCTCGACCTGCCCTCGGGCGACCAGCGCGAGCGGGTCATTCAATACGTCTACCAACGCTATGGGCCGCACGGCGCGGCGATGACCGCCAACGTCATCACCTACCGCGACCGCTCGGCGGCGCGCGAGGTGGGCAAGGCGCTCGGCTACGGCCCGGAGCAGGTCGACCGGCTCAGCAAGCAGCTCGGCGGCTGGTCGTACGACATGGAGCGCGGCGACCCCAAGGTGATGGCCGGTGAGCTCCAGGCCGCCGGCTTCGACCCCGGCGATCACCGCATCCAGCTCTTCGCCGAGCACTGGCGGCGGATCCAGAACCTGCCGCGTCACCTGGGCCAGCACTCGGGCGGCATGGTGATTGCCGCCGGCCGGCTCGACGAGGTGGTGCCGCTCGAGCCGGCGGCGATGCCCGGCCGGGTGGTCGTGCAATGGGACAAGGACGACTGCGCCGACCTCGGAATCATCAAGGTCGACCTCTTGGGGCTCGGCATGCTGCAGGTGCTCGAGGACTGCATCCCGCTCATCCAGAGCCACGAGGGCATCCACGTCGACCTCGCCCACCTGCCGCCCGACGACCCACCGGTCTACGCCATGCTGCGCCGGGCCGACACCGTCGGCGTCTTCCAGGTCGAGAGCCGGGCGCAGATGGCGTCGCTGCCGCGCAACGCCCCCACCCGCTTCTACGACCTGGTGATCCAGGTGGCGATCATCCGCCCGGGGCCGATCATGGGCGGCATGATCCACCCATTCTTCGAGCGTCGCCTCGGTCGCGAGGTGGTGACCTACCCCCACCCCTGCCTCGAGCCGATCCTCCGCCGCACCTTGGGAGTGCCCATCTTCCAGGAGCAGATCCTGCGCATGGCGATGGCGGCGGCCGGTTTCTCGGGCGGCGAGGCCGAAGAGCTGCGGCGGGCGATGGGCTTCAAGCGCTCCCGCGAGCGCATGCAGTCGATCGAGGAGCGCCTGCGCGAGGGCATGGCGGCGCGCGGCATCGTCGGCGCCGGGCAGGATCAGATCGTGCTGTCGATCACCAGCTTCGCGCTCTACGGCTTCCCCGAGTCGCATGCCGCGAGCTTCGCGCTCATCGCCTACGCCAGCGCCTATCTCAAGCACTACCACCCGACGGCGTTCCTGATCGCCTTGCTGAACGCCTGGCCGATGGGCTTCTACCACCCCGCCACCCTGATCAAGGATGCCGAACGGCACGGCGTCACCGTCCTGCCGATCGACGTTGCGCGCTCGGACTGGCGCTGCAAGTGGGAGGGCACGGGCAACACCTCCGCCTGCCGCCTGGGAATGCGCTACCTGCGCGGCCTGCGCCAGACGACCGCCGACACCATCGTCGGTGAGCGGACCGTCACCCCCTTCGCCAACCTCGACGACCTCGCCCGCCGCTGTCGTCTGCAGCGCGACGAGCTCTCCGTTCTGGCGGCGTCCGGCGCGCTCGCCGGCTTCGGCCTGTCGCGGCGGGGAGCGCTCTGGCAAGCGGCGCGGGTCGCCCGTCCGGTCGGGCCGCTCTTCGCCGAGGCGCCAGTCGCGCCGGCGGCCTCCCCGCTCACCGAGCTGTCCCCCCTGGGCGAAACCGCCGCCGACTACGCCACCACGGGCGTCACCACCGGCACCCATCCCTTACGCTTCCTGCGGCCGACGCTCCGCGCCCAGGGCGTCAAGGCGGTCGCCGACCTGCCCCGCGTTGCCGACGGCGAGCGGGTGGCCTTCGCCGGCGCGGTGATCGTCCGCCAGCGCCCCGGGACCGCCAAGGGCGTGTTGTTCATGACCCTGGAGGACGAGACCGGGATGGCGCAGGCGATCGTCGCCCCGGAGCTGATGCGCGCGCACCGCCAGATGCTCGTCAGCTCGGCGGGGCTGGTCGTCGAGGGCATCCTGCAGCATCGCGATGGCGCCTACTCGGTGCGCGCCGAACGCTTTCGACCGCTGCCGACCCTGCCGACGGCGCCGAGTCACGATTTTCGCTGACGCAGACCCGCCACGCCGGGTTACACTCCGCTCACTCTACGGACTGGGTGCTTATGTCGGCGTTCGCCAACCTCTCCCTCAGGGGCAAGCTGCTCGTGCTGCTGGTCGGCACGGCAGGCACCGCTCTGCTGCTCGCCGGCGCCGGGTTCTTCGTCTACGACTACTCGAGCCTCCGTCAGGAGACGGTCGAGAACCTCACCGTGCTGTCGGCGATGATGGAGGAGAACACCCGCACGGCGCTGATCTTCAACGACAGCACCTCGGCCGAAAAGACCCTCGCCGCCCTCAAGGTGCACCGCAACATCGTCGCCGCCTGGATCCTCACCGGCGACGGTCAGATCTTCGCCCGCTACCTGCGCGCCGACCAACCGACCGACATCCCACCAGTCTTCGGCGCCCCCGCTGACGGTTACCTCTTCGTCGGCGACGGCATCGACCTGCAGCGGCGCATCCGTTGGGAGCAGCAGGCCATCGGCAGCTTCTACCTGCGCGCCGACATGTCGGAGCTCGAGAGCCGGTTGCGCCACTACGCGCTGATCTTCGGCCTGGTGGTCACCAGCTCGCTGCTGGTCGCCCTGCTCCTCGCCAGCCGCCTCCAGCGCGTCGTCTCCCAACCCATCCGTGACCTCGCCGCGCTCGAAAAGCGGGTCACCCAGGAGAAGGACTACACCGTCCGCGCCAAGAAGGCCGGCAACGACGAGATCGGCGTGCTGATCGACGGCTTCAACGAGATGCTGTCCGAAATCGCCCAGCGCGATGCCGAGCTCACCGTCGCCCGCGACAAGGCCGAGCAGGCCAATCGCTCGAAGAGCGCCTTCCTGGCCAACATGAGTCACGAGCTGCGAACGCCGCTCAACGCCATCATCGGCTACAGCGAAATGCTGCAGGAGGACGCCAAGGATCTCGGCAACCGCGGCCTCGAGGCCGACCTGAACAAGATCCACGCCGCCGGCCGCCATCTCCTCGGCCTGATCAACGACGTTCTGGACCTGTCGAAGATCGAGGCCGGCAAGATGGACCTCTACCTCGAGACCTTCGACGTTCCCGAGCTGCTCGAGGTGGTCGTCAACACCATCGAGCCGCTGGTGCACAAGAACGGCAACCGGCTGGTGATCGACTGCCCGGACGACCTCGGAGTGATGCACGCCGACGTTACCCGGGTGCGGCAGGTCCTCATCAACCTGCTGTCGAATGCCAGCAAGTTCACCAAGGACGGCACCATCACCTTGAGCCTTCGGCGTGGCCCGCGCGGCATCGGCGGCGGCGAGTGGGTGAGCTTCCGCGTCGAGGACTCCGGCATCGGCATGACCCCGGAGCAGATCGGCCGCCTCTTCCAGGCCTTCTCGCAGGCCGACGCCTCGACCACCCGCCGCTTCGGCGGCACTGGCCTCGGGCTGGCGATCAGCCGCCACTTCTGCAAGATGATGGGTGGCTCGATCCACGTCGACAGCATCCTCGGCAAGGGCTCGGTGTTCACCGTCGAGCTGCCGGCGCTGGTCAACGACCCGCAGAAGCGACCGCTCACGGCGAGCGGCGAATACTCGGTCGAGGATCTACGGCGCAGCTCGGCGAGCTTCCGCATCCCCCTGCCCGACCAGGCGCCGACCGTGCTGGTGGTCGACGACGACCCCGCCGCGCAGGAGGTGCTCGACGACCTGCTGCATCGCGAGGGCCTCCGCGCGGTGCCGGCGCCCAACGCTGCCGAGGGCTTTCGCCTCGCGCACGAGCTGAGGCCGCTGGCGATCACCCTCGACGTCATGATGCCCGACGAGGACGGCTGGTCGCTGCTCACCCGCCTCAAGGCGGACCCGGCGCTGAAGCGGATTCCGGTAGTGATGGTCACCGTCGTCGACGACCGCAACCGCGCCCACGCCATGGGCGCCATCGAGCTGATGACCAAGCCGATCGACCGCCACCGCCTGGCCACCCTGCTGCTCGGCCTGAAGGCCAGTCGCAACGCCCGCGACCCGACGCTGGCGGAGCGATTGACCGCGCCTGGCGACGCCGCCGCCGGCTCCCCCGCTGGCTGAAGCCCCGGCCTGGTGAGGCCGGGAGCGCCTGCCGGCTCCTGTGAGAAACTGTGCGGCCCGTGACGTCGCCTCGGCACGACTCCATCCCCTCGTCACCCGCGTCCACCAGGCCCCGGGGGAGAGGCCGCGTGCGGGGCTGGGCTGCGCGGGTCGGCATCGTGCTCTGCTTGCTCGCGGCCAGGCCAGCTGGCCCGGCACGGGCGGACGAGCTGCCCGAGGTGGCGGCCGGCCTCCTCGCCGAGGCACAGCGGCTGGCCGAGCGTGGCTCGGCCGCCGCGGCCACCGCGAAGTACGAGGCCCTGCTCCACCTCGAGCCGACCTACGAGCCTGCCTATGTCGCCGTCGCCGCCCTCGCGCAAGGCGCCGGCGACCCCGCCCGCGCCCGCGCCGTGCTGCTGCGCGGCCTGGCGGTGGCGCCGACCAGTCGCGACCTGCTTTACAACCTCGCCGCGCTCGAGGTTCCCGCGGGTGAGTCGAAGAACGCTCTTGCCCACGTCGAGATGGCGCTCCACGACCATCCTCGCGACGCCGCCCTGCACGCCCTGCGCGGCAGTGCCCTGCGCGCCCTCGAGCGCTACGGGGATGCGCTCGCTGCCTTCCAGACCGCCGCCGAGCTGGCGCCTGACGACGCCCGCATCCGCTTCAGCCTCGGCAATCAGCTCTACCAGCTCGGTCGTCGCGAAGAGGCGGCGACGGCGTTCCGGCAGACCGTCGACAGCGACGCCAAGATGGTGCGCGCCTGGTACAACCTGGGTGCCGTCCTCTACGAGCTGCACCGTGACGACGAGGCTCTCGCCGCCTACGAGGTGGCGTTGGCACCGCTCGACACCGACCTCGCAGACGGCGAAACGGTGCCGGCCGTGCATGCCAAGGCGTACAGCAACCTGGGCGCCATTCTGCTGCGACGGCAGTCCTGGGACGCCGCCCTCGAGGCCTACCAGAAGGCCGCGCGCATCGACCCCAAGTTGCCGGTGGCGCCCTACCACCAGGGCTACGTGCATTTCCACCAGGCCCGCTACGACCAAGCGTTGGCCGCCTACGCGAAAGCCCGCGCCCTCGATCCGAGCCTGCCTCTCGCCTACCTGCATCCGGGGCTGATCGCCTTCCGTCGCAGCCAGTGGCCGGTGGCCGTCGACTGGCTCGGCCAGGCCGTCGCCCACCTCGAGCCCAGCCAGCGGCCGATGGCCCTGTTGCCCCTGGCTCGCGCACTGGTGGCCACCGGCGACCTGACGGCGGCCGAGCAACGGTTCCGTGAGCTCCTGCAGACGACACCCGACGAGCTCGGCGGCCTCCTCGGCCTGGCGCGCCTGCTGCGTCAGGGCGGCCGGCTCGACGAGGCGGCGAGGCTCCTCGACCACGCCCGTCAGCTGTCACCCAACGACACCACCACCGCGCTCGAGGCGGCCGCCCTGGCCCGCGCCGCCAACGACACCGAGTCTGAGCGCATGCTCTACGAAGCGATCCTGCGCCAGGCGGGAGACCGGCCGGCGGCGTGGCCGGTACGCCTCAACCTGGCCCTCCTCTTGCTGCGTCAAGGGCAGAACGCCGCGGCGGAACGCGAGGTGGCGACGCTCCTCGCGCGCTTCCCGAGCGGGCGCCCGACCGCTGGCGACGCCAGGGAGAACGTGCCCACGGGCGCCGAAATCGCCGGTCTGCTGCGTACCGCGGAGGCCACTCTGCTGGCCCAGCGCGGCGACCTGGCGGGGGCGGCCAAGGTCTACCAAGGGGTCGTCGGCAGCGGCAGCAATGCCAGCGCCGGAGTCGGCAGCTCGCGAGCGACAGCCATGGCCGGGCTCGGCCTCCTCACCGCCTTGCGTGGCGAGCTGCCGGCCGCCGCCGAGCGCCTGGCCGCCGCCGCCGACCTTGCCGACGATGGCGTCGAGGTGCTGCTGCGGGGCGACCGCGCTCAGGTGCTGTGGCTCGACGGCCGCGCCGCCGAGGCCGCCGCCGACCTCAGCGCCGCCGCCGCGGCATTCCCCGACTGGCTGGGTGCTCACCTTGCCCGCGCCGAGATCGCTCTCGCCGGCGGCACCCATACCGGGCCCGACCTCGCGATCGCATTCCAGCACCTCGACGCCGTGCAGGCGCTGTGCCGAGCCAACGAGGCCGGCAGCGCGCCCGTTGCCTCCCCCCAACTGGTGCGCTTTGCCATTCGGGGCGTCCCGGCGGCCGCCGGGACCGGGCGTGACCCGCTGTGCGCACGGGCCGAGCGCGTGCGCGGCGCGGCGCTCCTCGCCCGCGCCCTGGCCGCTCTGACGGCCGCCGACCGGGGCACCCGCGAGACGGCTGAAGCGGCCCTCGCCGAGGCCCTGCGCCTGCCCCTCGACGCCAACAGCCAGGCTCTCGCGCACTACCTTCGCGGCACGCTGTTGCTGGCCGGTGGCGACGCTGCGGGGGCGCGCGGCGAGCTCGGCCAGGCGCTCGCTGGCCCCCTCGACACGGACGCCGTGCCGATGGCGCGCACCAATCTGGGCTTGGCCCTGGCCCGCATCGGCGACGTTGCGGCCGCGATCGAAGAGCTCGAGCGCGCGCGGCTCGGCACCGCCGCTGGAACGGCGCCGCCCGTGACCGCCAGCCTCGCCCTCGGCCTCCTGATCGACCAGCGCGGAGGCGACGTCGAGCGGGCGAAGGCGCTCTATCGCGAAGTGTTGGCCGCCGAGCCTGGGCAGCCCGAGGCCCGAGCGCGCCTGGCCCGGCTCGAACGGATCGCGCCGTGAGCCGCCGTCATTCTGGCTGCTGGCGGTGGCTGGCGATCGCGCTGGCGATCGTCGTCGCGCTTCCGGCAGCAGCGGCGACGCCCGCATCGTCACCGCCACGAACGCTGTTCGTGTACCTGCCCGAGACGCCAACCAGCAGCCCGGAGGACGTCGCGACGGCGGCCAGTGGCCTCACCACCGCCCTCGCCAAGGTCCTGCCAGCCCTCGCGCTCGAGCCCAAGATCTTCCGCAACGGCGCCGACGCCGGGGCCTACCTGCGCGAGCGCGGCAACGAGATCGCCCTCCTGCTGGTGGACCCGATCGTCCTCCTCGACCTGCCCCCGAGCCTCACCGTCGAGCCGGTGTGGAGCTTCCTGCGCGGCCGCGAGGACAGCCGGCGGCGCGTCGTCGCGGTCCGGTCCGACGGCCCGCGATCGCTTCTCGAGCTCCGTGAGCGCACGCTGTCCATGGCACTGCCCCTTGGCCCGCATGGCGACCGTTACCTGGCCCGCGCGGTGTTTCAGGGCGACCTCGAGCCGGCCAGCTGGTTCGGTCACCTCGAAGGCGCCAGCGACGACGTCTCGGCGCTCGCCAACCTGCTGTACGGCCGGGCCGACGCCGTCCTGGTGGCCGCCGACGCGCCGCAGCTCAGCGGTGCCAACTTGCGGATCGTCTACACCTNNGGTCTACACCAGCCCGCCGCTGCCGATGCCGGTGCTCGCGGCCCGCACCGGCGTGCTCGACGGCGAGGCTCGCCGCGCCCCGGCGACCGCCGCGGCCAGCCTCGGCCAGCAACCGGGCGGTCGCGCCAGCCTGGGCGCCCTGCGGTTCGACAACGCTACCGCCGCCGGGGTGACCGCGCTGGCAGGCAACCTCGACGGACCGACCCCGGGCAGCGCGCTGCTGTCGCGCCTGGCGCCCGCGGTCGCGGACCCGGCGCGCGTCGGCGTCTCCCTGCCGCCGCGGCCGACCGCCAGCGAGCTGGCCTTCCTTCTGGGCCTCGAGCTCCCCGAGGTGCCGCTGCCGGGCGAGCTACCGGCAGGCAGCGACGGCGGCCTGCTGCAGGCCCAGCTGCCCTGACCGATCGACCCGTCGCCCACCGTGCCCAAGATCCTGCTGGTCGAAGACAATCTGATGAACCGCGACATGTTGTCGCGCCGCCTCGAGCGGCGCGGCTTCGACGTCGTGCTGGCGGCCGAGGGGGAGGAGGCCCTCCGCCAGGCCCAGGGCGAGCGACCCGACCTCGTGGTGCTCGACATGGGGCTGCCCGGTCTCGACGGCTACGAGGTGGCAAAGCGGCTGCGCGCCGCCCCGGCCACGGCGCGGATTCCCCTCCTCGGGCTGTCGGCCCACGCGATGGCCGGCGACGCCCAACGCGCCCTGAACGCCGGCTGCGACGACTACGACACCAAGCCGGTCGACTTTTCCCGCCTGGCCGCCAAGATCGACGCGCTACTGGCCGCCAGGAGCGCCGGCGCCACCCCGGGTGGGGCGGCCCCCGTGCCACCGGCGACCGCGCCGCGAGCGCCGGCCGCCGAGCCGGTCGCCCGCCTGCCCGTGGGGCGGGTGCTGGTGGCCAGCGACCAGCCGCTCCACCGCGACGCCATCGTGCGGCGCCTGCAGTCGCTGGGCATCGAACCGGCGGTAGCGAACGACGCCGACGACCTCCGCCAACGGCTGGCTGGCGGCCGGTTCGACGTCCTGCTGGTGGCCCGCGGCCTGGCAGTTGCCGGTCAGGGAGAGGCCTTGGCCCTGGCCAGCGAGCTCGGCCAGCGAGGTGACGCCGCCCTCCTGCTGCTGATCGATGGCGAGCCCGCCGAGCTCGTGCAGCGCATGCTGCGCCTCGGCGCGCAGGACTTCGTGCCGACACCGTTTCCGCCGGAGCTTCTGCGCGCTCGGCTCGGCCCGCTGCTGGCCAGTCGGCGCGCCGCCGAACAGGCGATGGCGGCGAGCGCCGAGGCCACCCGCGTGCGCGAGCACGCCGATCGCGCCCTGCGCCGCCTGGTGCCGGCACCGACGCTGGCCGCCCTGGCCGCCAGGGCCGCCGGCGGCCACGGCGACGCGACCTGGCCGCGGCGTCTCGACGTCACCCTGCTCCTCGCCGAGATCGTCGACTTCGACCGCCTGTGCGACCACGGCAGCCCGCAGGCTACCCTCGACCTGCTCAACCGGGTGTTCGCGACCTGGGAGTCAGCGCTCGCCAGCCATCAGCTCGACCGCCTCTACACCACCGGCGCGACGATGGTTGCCGTCGGCGGGCTGCGCGAGCATGTGCCGGCGGCCGCCGTCCACTGTGCGTTGACGATGCGCCGCGCCGTGGCCGAGGTGGCGCCGACGCTGACGGCCCGCCTGGGACTGCACCGTGGCCCGCTCGTCGCCGGCCTGGTCGGCGCCAGCAGCTCCCTGTTCGACGTTTGGGGCACCACCGTGCGCGAGGGCCACGCGCTGCTGCGAAGCGCCGACCCAGGCCAGATCCTGGTCAGCGGGCAGCTCCGCAGCACGCTCGACGGCAGCGTCGAGCTCCAGGCGGTGACCCGGATGGCCGGCACCGGCGCCTACCAGGTTCTCTGAGCCGGTCCGGCGCGACCCGGTCGGGCGCGACCCGGTCGGGCGCGACCCGGTCAGCCGTGGCCGGGTGGGCGGCGCGGGGGAGCCTCGCCCAGGAGGTCAGCGATCAGGTCGGCGAGCCCATCCGAGGCCGGCGCCTTTGCCGGCGGCGCCGCGGCGGCGGGCGACGCGGGATGCCTGGCTTCGTTGGCCGGTACCGCGCCGGCGGCCGGGGTCATCAACAGCTGTCGCAGCATGGCCGTAAGCTCACCGGGCGGCGCTGCCGGCGCGCCACCCGAGGGCGCCGGCGCGCCGCGGCTGCCGTCCTGGATCGGCAGTCCGGCGGGGGGTGTCTTCACCTCGGGCTGCCACTCGTGCAATTGCCAGTCGGCATCGCCCCCCCAGCTGGCCTCGAGCGACGCCGGCCCCTCCGCTTGCGGCGCGAGAACGTTGGGTAACGGGTCCGGGCCGATTCCGGAGGAGTGCCCCGGCAGGTAGGGCATGGCGGTGGTCGGCGGCGGCGCCGGGGTGGTCGGCCCGAAGCTCGGCGGAGCGCCAGCCGCGGCGGCCTGACTGGCGCCATGGACGCCCATGCGGGTGGTCGCCACGTGGTCGTTGGGCGACGCCGTGCCGGGACTGGTCACGGTCAGGTCGGGCTCGGAGCCGGTCGGTCGCAGCGGGGTCGGCGGCAACGGCGTGGGCGGCGCGGCGACCGAGCCCGAGCCGGAGCTCGACGAGGCATCCTTGGGCAGGTGGATGCGAATCGACGTCGACGAGCGGCGGGCCGGCAGCCCGGCAGCCAGGGCAAAGTCGATCCCCAGCTCCTGGGCGCTCGGCCGCTCCAGCGGGTCCTTGCGCAGCGCCCGCATGACCACGTTCTCGACCGCCGGCGGCACGTGCGGCACGAGCTCCGAGAGCGGTCGCGGGATGTCGCTGATGTGCATCATCACCATCGCCATCAGGTCGGCGTTCGAGGTGATGAACGGCGTGCGGCCGGACAGCATCTGGTAGAGCATCACGCCCAGACTGTAGACGTCCGCGCGGCCGTCGTACTGACGGTTGCCGAAGCGCTCCGGCGCCATGTAGGCGGGAGTGCCCAGCACCCAGCCCTCGACCGTGAGGTGCTGACCCTCGGCGGCGTCGCCGGCCAGCTTGGCGATGCCGAAGTCGAGCACCTTGACGGTCTCGCCGCGCCGCCCCTGATGCAGGAAGATGTTCGCCGGCTTGACGTCGCGATGGATGATGCCGGCGTTGTGCACCTCGCCCAGCACCTCGCACACCGGCAGCAGGATCTCGGCGGCACGTTCGACCGACAGCGCGCCGGCGCGGTGCAGCTCGTCGTTGAGGGAATGGCCCTCGAGCAGCTCCATCACCAGGAAGGCGACGCCGGCCTCGGTGACCCCGAAGTCGAGCACCTGGACGGCGTTCGGATGGTTGACCCGGCAGGCCGAGATGCCTTCGCGCTGGAAGCGGGCCACCGCCTCGGCGCCGGCGCCAATCGACGGCTGCAGCACCTTGACCGCCACCTGGTGCTCGAGCCCGACGTGATGCGCGCGGTAGACGGTGCCGAAGTTGCCGGAACCGATCTTGCCCTCGAGCCGGTACTTGCCGACCACCACGACCCCGGGCCCGAGCTCGCCCGAAGCCACCGTCGACACCGGCGGTGCGGGCGGCGGCAGGGGGCCCAAGACGGCGGCCCGCTTGCCGCGCAGTTGCGACTTGACGCGGGCGAGAACGACCGGGAAGTCGAGCGGCTTGGTGACGTAGTCATTCGCCCCGAGGTCGAGCGCCTCGACCACGTCGTCGCTCTCGCTCTTCGCGGACGCCATGATGATCGGCAGCTCGGTCGGGCTGAACCGCGCCCGCAGTCGCCGCAGCACCTCGATCCCGCTGGTGCCCGGCATCATGATGTCGAGCAGCAGCAGGTCCACCGGCTCGCTGTCGACGAGCTCGAGGGCTCGGTCGCCGTTTTCGGCGCCGAGGACACGATAGTTCTTGCGCTCGAGGCGCCGCGACAGCAGATCGCGGTTCCAGTCGTTGTCGTCAACGACGAGGACCGTGTAGGTCGCACCGCCGCCACTGTCGCTGGTCGTCATCCCGGGCGTCTTCCGAGGCTGTTTCGAAGATGAGATCGAGACTCTAGCACGTCGTCCGCAAGCGCCGAGGCGCGCTATGCTCCGGCGCCACGTCGACAATGCATCCTATCGGCACCAGCCCTCCGCGGCCCGACGGCCAAGCCAAAGTCACCGGCACTCTGCGCTATGCCGACGACCTCGCCGTGCCCAGACTGTGGTTCGGCGCCACCCTGCGCAGCCCGCACCCGCACGCGCGCTTCTGCGGCGTCGCCTGGGATGGGCCGCCTCCCACCGACTGCGTGCTGGTCACCGCCGCCGACCTCGGCGGCTCCTCCGGCGTCGTCAACGGCGTCCAGCTGCTCGACGACAGTTGGCCGATCCTCGCCGCCGACGAGGTGCGCCACGTCGGCGAAGCGGTGGCCCTGGTGGCCGCTCCGACCGCCGTCGCCGCACGCCGGGCACTCGCCCGCCTGGTGGCGACCTACGAGCCGCTGCCTGCCATCGTCGACCTCGACGCTGCTGCCGCGGCGGTCGTCGCCGGGAACGCGCTCCCCCTCTACGAGCTCAGCCTCGGTGCGAGCGACGTCAGCGCCGCGCTTGCCGCGGCTCCGCTGGTGATCGAGGGCACCTACCGCACCGGCCATCAGGAGCACATCTACATCGAGCCGCAGACGATGACCGCGAGCTGGGAGGCCGACGGCGGCCTGGCGGTGGTCGGCTCGATGCAGTGCCCTTACTACGTCCACAAGGCGCTGACGCATGCCTTCGGCCTCGCCGACGATGATGCCCGGGTGCTGGCGTCGGCGGTGGGCGGTGGCTTCGGCGGCAAGGAGGACTTCCCGAGCGCCATCGCGCTGCACGCGGCCCTCCTCGCCCGCGCCTCTGGGCACCCGGTTCGCCTGGTCTACGACCGCCACGAGGACATCGTCGCCACCACCAAGCGCCATCCGGCGACGGTCCGCCTGCGCACCGGCGTCGACCGCGACGGCAAGCTCCTGGCGATGGATATCGAGCTCCTCATGGACGGCGGCGCCTACCTCACGCTGTCACCGGTTGTCCTCTCGCGTGCCGCCCTCCACGCCACTGGCGCCTACCGCTGCCCGGCGGTGCGCGTGCACGCGCGGGCTCTCGCCACCCACACCGCGCCCAACGGCGCCTTCCGTGGCTTCGGCGCGCCGCAGACGCAGCTCGCCGCCGAGCGTCACCTCGACCACGTCGCCCGCCGCCTGGGCATCGACCCGCTCACGATCCGCCGGCGCAATCTGTTGCGTCCCGGCGACCGGCTGCCGACCGGCCAGATCCTCGGCGCCAGCAGCGCCGCCAGCGAATGCCTGGAGAAGGTCGCCAGCGAAACCGACTTCCTCGCGCGCTGGCAGACCGCCGAGGCGGCGCGCGACCGCGCCGACGGCACCGTCCGCGGCGGTCTCGGTATCTCGCTGTTCTTCCACGGCGCCGGCTTCACCGGCAACGGCGAGCGCCGGATGCGGTCGCCGATCGAGGCGCGCCTGCGCGCCGACGGTCGGCTCGAGGTGGCGACGGCGATGATCGACATGGGTCAGGGCTGCGCCGCCATCTTCCCGCAGATCGCCGCCGCCGCCGGCGGGCTCGCCTCCGACGACCTGGTGTTCGTCGCCCCCGACACCCGCGACGTCCCCGACTCCGGCCCCACCGTCGCCTCGCGCACGACGATGATCGTCGGCGGCCTGATCGTGCGCGTGGTCGGCGAGCTCACCGCCCGCGTCCGGGCTTGGGCGGCCGGCGAGTCCCTGGCCGCCGCGAGCTTCGGTGACCAGGTGCGCCGCTACCTCGCCGCCGGCGGCGAGGCGACGCTACGCATCCACCACGAGCCGCCGGCCTGGCAGGAGTTCGACGACAGCACCTACCGCGGCGCCGCCTACCCGACCTACGCCTGGGGCGCCGCCGTGGTCGAGGTCGCGGTCGACGCCGACACCCTGGCGGTGCGACCGACCCAGGTCACGACCGCCTGCGACGTCGGCCGCGCCATCCACCCCGTCCTCTGCCGCGGCCAGCTCGAGGGTGGCACCCTCCAGGCGATTGCCTGGGGCTACCTCGAGGAGGTCAAGCTGCGCGACGGCCGCTATCTCAACGACCGCCTGGCGACCTACATCATCCCGACCGCCATGGACGCACCGCGGATGGCCGTCCATCTGCTCGAGCATCCCTGGGAGGGCGGCCCGTTCGGCGCCAAGGGCATCGGCGAGCTGCCGATGGACGGTGGCGCGCCGGCCATCCTGCAGGCCATCGAGAACGCCACCGGCATCCGCGCCGACGCCCTGCCGGCGAGCCCCGAACGCCTGCTCGCCTGGCAACGCGCCGGCCAGACCGTCGACGCTCTGGCACCCAGCACCCCGGAGCGCGCATGAACCTTACCTTCTCGGTCAACGGCGAGAGCAAGAGCGTCGACACCCATCCTCTGGCTCGCCTGCTCGACGTCCTGCGCGAGGAGCTGCGCCTCACCGGCAGCAAGGAGGGCTGCGGCGAGGGCGAGTGCGGCGCCTGCACCGTGCTCCTCGACGGCGCGCCGACGCTGTCGTGCCTGGTGCCCGCCCTGCAGTGCGCCGGCAGGGCGGTGGTCACCGTCGAGGGAGTCGCCGCCGAGCCGCGGGCGCAGGCCTTCCTCGAGCGCTTCGTCGCCACCGGCGGCGTGCAGTGCGGCGCCTGTACCCCGGGCATCGTCGTCACTGCCTGGTCCCTCCTCCAGCGTGATCCGACGCCCAGCCGCGAGACCGTGCAGACGGCGCTCGCCGGCAACCTCTGCCGCTGCACGGGGTACGAGGGGATCTTTCGCGCCCTCTCTCCAGGTGACGGCGCCGCGGTCGACGACGGCGAGACCCCGCGATGACCCTGGCGCTCCAACCACGGAGCCTCGACGAGGCCCTCGCCCTCCTGGCCGCCCATCCGACAGCGACGCCACTCGCCGGTTGCACCGACCTCTTCGTCGCCCCCCTCCTCGCCCGCCTGGATCGCCCGGCTGTGCTCGACCTCGGCCGTCTGCGCGAGCTGGTTGGCATTCGTGAGACAGCTGCCGGCATCGCCATTGGCGCCGGCACCACCTTCAGCACCCTCCGCGACGAGCCGCTGATCCGCCAGCGCATGCCGGCCCTGGCGGCCGCAGCGGCGCAGATCGGCGGCTGGCAGATCCAGAACCGCGCCACCCTCGGCGGCAACGTGGTCAACGCCAGCCCCGCCGGCGACGCGCTGCCAGTCCTGCTGGCGCTCGACGCCACGGCGGTAGTCGCCAGCACCGCCGGCGAGCGGCGCATCCCCTACGACGCCTTCCACGTCGGCTATCGCCGCACCGCGTTGGCCGTCGGCGAGCTGCTCGTCAGGCTCGAGATCCCGGTGCCGCCGGCGGGCAGTCAGCAGGCCTTCCGCAAGGTCGGCACGCGTGCCGCGCAGGCGATCAGCAAGCTGTCCGTGGCCATCCTCGGCCGCGTCCAAGACGGCCGGATCGCCGAGCTGCGGCTGGCAGCCGGCAGCGTCGCCGCCACGCCGATCCGTCTGCGGGCGGCCGAGGCCGGCGCCCGCGGCCGGCCTGCCGACACCGCCACGGCGGCCCTGGCCGGACAGCTGGCAGCGGCCGAGGTCACCCCCATCGACGACGTGCGGTCGACGGCGGAGTACCGCCGCTACGCTCTCGAACGCGTCGTCCGTCGCCTTCTGCTCGACCTCGCCGCGCCCGCCAGCGACCTGGCGTAGGCGTCCTAACCGACTCGCAACCTCCGGTTTCTCCTCATGTCGACCCTCGATCTCGACGTCCTCGACGCCGCCGGTGGCCCGCTCCGTGCGGCGCTCGACGCGCTGGCTCGTCAATACCCTGGCGAGCCAGCCGGCCGCCAGCCCGTGCACACCGTCTACGGTGGCGCGCACCTGTTCAGCGCCGACACCGCGAGCAAGCTCGGGACCCTCGCCCGCCGCGCCTTCACCGAGTACGCGCCCGACCCCGCGACGCTCGCCTCGGCCCTCGGCTGGACCGGTGACCATCCGGCGGCCCCGCTGGCGAGTGCGATCCACGAGCGCGTCGCCCAGAAGCTCGAGCGCGAGCCGGTCGAGGACGTGCGGATCGACTTCGAGGACGGCTACGGCAATCGTCCGGACGCCGAAGAGGACGCCGCCGCCGTCGCCGCCGGGCAGGCGATGGCCGCCGGGCTCGCCGCTGCTGCCCTGCCGCCGTTCGTCGGCATCCGCATCAAGCCGTTCACCCACGAGCTGGCGCGGCGCAGCGTGCGCACCCTCGACCTCTTCGTCAGCGCGCTGGTGAAGGCCACCGGCGGCCAGCTGCCGCCGGGCTTCGTCGTCACCCTGCCCAAGGTCACCGTCGCCGCCCAGCCGGCCCTCCTGGCCGACCTCTGCGATCGCCTCGAGGCAACCCTCGGGCTCGCCGCCGGCGCCCTGCGCGTCGAGCTGATGGTCGAGACCACGCAGTCGATCTTCGCCCCCGATGGCACCGTCGCCCTGCCGCGCCTGGTGGCGGCGGCGAGAGGACGCTGTGTCGGCGCCCATTTCGGCACCTACGACTACACCGCCGGCTGCAACATCACCGCCGCCTACCAGACCATGGACCACCCGGCCTGTGACTTCGCCCGCCAGGCGATGCAGGTGGCGCTGGCCGGCACCGGCGTCGCCCTCTCCGACGGCGCCACCAATGTTCTGCCGGTGCCGCCGCACCGCGCGCCGGCCGGCTCGTCGCTCACCGCCGAGCAGCTGGCGGCGAACCGGCGCGTCGTCCACGCCGCCTGGCGGCTGCACTACGACCACGTCCGGCACTCCCTGCGGCAGGCCTTCTACCAGGGCTGGGATCTGCACCCGGCGCAACTGCCGACCCGCTATGCCGCCGTCTACAGCTTCTTCCTCGAGGGCGTTGACGCCGCCGCCGACCGCCTGCGCAACTTCGTCGGCAAGGCGGCGCAGGCAACGCTGGTGGGCGAGGTCTTCGACGATGCGGCAACTGGCCAGGGGCTGCTCAACTTCTTCCTCCGGGCCTTGAATTGCGGGGCGGTGAACGAGGACGAGGTGCTGACCCGCACCGGCCTCACCCTCGAAGAGCTACGCTCGCGGTCGTTCCTCGCCATCCTCGCCGGCCGCCGCGCCGGCAGCGCCAGCGGGTGAAGCCCGCACCCACGAGGCTCGGCGGCCCGAGTCGGCTCGTCGGCCGAGCCCTTGTACTGGTCGCCGCTGGCGCCGCGGTGGGCGCCCTCTGGGTCTATCTGCGCTACGACCGTCAGGCGCGCTTTCGCCTCGCCACCGTGCCGGCGCTCGCCTACCCGACGGATTCCGTCGCGACGCCGCCACGCCTTCCCCCCGCAACCGCCGGGCGGCCGCGCCGCGTGATCCTGGTGATCGGCGACGGCATGGGGCTGGCGGCGATCGCCGCCGCCCGCATCGCCCTCCACGGCCCCGATGGCCGGCTGCTGATCGAGCGCCTGCCGTCCACCGCGCTGGTCGTGACCCACACCGTCGACGACCTGATCACCAGCTCAGACGCCGCCGCCACTGCCTTGGCCAGCGGCCACAAGACGCGCAACGGGCGCCTCGGCGAGGATCTCGACGGCCAGCCCCTCCTGACCCTGCTCGAGGCGGCGCGCGACGCCGGCATGGCTACCGGGCTGGTCACCAACGCCCAGATCTGGGATGCCACGCCGGCCGCCTTCGCCGCCCATCAGGCGGTGCGCAACGCCCCGGCCGCCATTGCCAACGACCTGCTGGCGTCGCGGGTCGACGTGCTGATCGGCGGCGGCGCCGCCGCCTTTCTGCCGCAGAGCGCCGGCGGCCTGCGCAGCGACGGCCGCGACCTCACCGCCGAGGCGCAGGCCACGGGATACCGCCTGGTGCGTGACGCTGCCGGGCTCGGCCGACTGGCCGCCGCGCCACCACCTCGACTGCTCGCCCTGCTCGCCGACGACGTCATCCCGCGGTCGGCCGAGCCGCCGCTGGCTGCCATGGCCAGCGCCGCCCTCGCCACCCTGTCGGCCGGCGATCGCCCGTTCTTCCTCCTGCTCGAGAGCGAGCGCACCGACGACGCAGGCCACCGCAACGACAGTGCCGACCTGGTGGCCGCCGTCGCCGAGCTCGACGCGGCGGCGGCGACCGCGGTTGCCTTTGCCCAGGAACACGGCGACACCCTGGTGGTGGTCACCGCCGACCACGAGACCGGCGGCCTGGCCATCGACCACGGCGGCCAACGCGACGGCCAGCTGCATCTGCTGTGGTCCACCCGGTACCATACCGGCGTGCCGGTGCCGCTCTTCGCCTGGGGGCCCGGAGCCGACCGCTTCACCGGCGTGCTCGACAACACCGAGGTGCCGGGCCTGCTCGGCGGCCTGCTCGGCATCGCCATCCCGCCGTCACCGCACCGCTGACGCAATGGCATTGCCGCTCGGCTATACTGTTCTACCCGAGCCGGTTCGGAAGCCATGAGCGAGAACATCCTGATCGTCGACGACGAGCCTGGAGTCCGTGAGCTGCTGCGTTCGCAGCTCACCTACCTGGGACACCGCGCGGTCACCGCGGGTGAGGGCACAGAAGCACTGGCCCTGGTCCACGCCCTTCTGCCGGGCCTCGAGCTGGTGTTGCTCGACATCGACCTGCCGGGCAGCTCCGGTCTCGAGCTCCTGGCCAAGCTCAAGGCCGTTGACGAGAACCTCCAGGTGATCATGGTCTCCGGCTACCACGACCTCGAGATGGTCCGGCGATCGCTGCGCGCCGGTGCCTACGACTACCTGGTCAAGCCCTTCGAGCTCGAGGACCTGGCGTCCACCGTCGACCGCGCGATCGAGCGTCACCGCCTGATCCGGCAGAACCTCGACTATCAACGCAATCTCGAGCACATGGTGCTCGAGCAGACGGAAGCCATCCGCCAGACGCGTGACATTGCGCTGCTCACCCTCGCCCGACTGGCCGAGTCGCGCGACAACGAGACCGGCCAGCACCTCGAGCGCATCGCCGCCTTCAGCCAGCGGCTGGCCGAGGCGCTCGGTGACGGGCCGTATCGTCGGGACACCAACGCCCGGTTCATCTCCAATCTCGAGCGTTCCGCCCCCCTGCACGACATCGGCAAGGTGGGTGTCCCGGACGCTATCCTGCTCAAACGCGGACCACTCACCCCCGACGAGTGGACGCTCATGCGAGCCCACACCACGATCGGTGGCAACACCCTGCGGGGCGTCATCGAGCAGTACAGCGGCCATACCTTCCTGGTGATGGCCATGGAGATCGCCTACAGCCACCACGAGCGGTGGGACGGCGGTGGCTACCCCGCAGGACTGTCGGGCGAGAGCATCCCCCTCGCCGCCCGCATCGTCACCCTCGCCGACGCCTACGACGCCATCACCAGTACCCGGCCCTACAAGGTGGCGCACGATCACGACGAAGCCGTGTCACGGATCGTCGTCGACCGCGGCCTACACTTCGACCCCCTGATCGTCGACGCCTTCCTCACCTGTGCCGACGACTTCGCCGCCATCAGTCGCCAACTGCGTGACCCGGAGCATCTCCGTGCCGCCGTCGGCGCCTGGTCCTGGCGCACCTGATTCGCCAACAGGCGCCGGCCCGGCCGTTACCGCGGATCGGGCACGCGCACCGAGGATTCTCTCGTCCATGCAGCGCCACGAGCTGGTTGCCTACCTCGATGCTCTCCTCTCCTCTGTTGGCTGGCCGGACTTCGGCCCCAACGGCCTGCAAGTGGAGGGGGCGAGCGAGATCCACCACGTCGTCACCGGGGTGTCGGCCTGCGAGGAGCTGTTCGTCCGCGCCGCCGAGCTCGAGGCGCAGGCGGTCCTGGTCCACCACGGGCTGCTGTGGGACAACGCGCCGACGCCGATCACCGGCTTCCGCCAGCGCCGCCTGCGCCAGCTGTTCGCCGCCGACCTCAACCTGTTGGCTTACCACCTGCCGCTCGACGCCCACGCCGAGCTCGGCAACAACGCCCTCGCCGCGCGCGCCCTCGGGCTGACCGAGCTCACGCCGTTCGCCCAGTACAAGGGGCGGCCGATCGGCTGGCAGGGGCGCTTCGCCCCCGCCCTGCCGCTCGCCACCCTGGTCGAACGCTGCCGCCACCTGTTCGAGGACCGCGAGCCGCTGGTGTTCGCCAAGGGCCCCGACCCGGTGCGCTCGCTCGGTATCGTCAGCGGCGGCGCCCAGGGCGAGGTCTATCAGGCGATCTCCGCCGGCCTCGACGCCTACCTCACCGGTGAGGTCAGCGAGTGGGTGATGAACGTCGCCAGCGAGAACCGGATCACCTTCCTGTCCTGCGGCCACTACGCCACCGAGCGCCTGGGCATCCGGGCCCTCGGCGAGCAGCTGGCGGCCCACTGCGGCCTCGAGGTGACGTTCGTCGACGTACCGAACCCGGTCTGACCCCGGCCAGTGAACTACGATCGGCGCCAACCCATGTCGGGCTGAGACCCGGGCGGAGACCAAGGAGCGGGCAATGGCAGCCAACAAGCTGGACGAACAGGCGAAGATCGGGCTGGACGGAATGGACCGCGAGCATGCGCTCGAGCTGGCGCTCTTGCGGACCCTGGCGGACGCCCTCGCGGCCGGCGACCGTAGCCGCTGCCAGGCACTGCTCGGCCAGCTCGAGGACCTGACCAACGCGCACTTCCTGGCCGAGCAGCTCCTCATGCGGCTGCACGGATATCCCGGCTACGCGGCGCACCAGATGGAGCACGACCAGCTGATGGACGAGCTGCGGACGATCACCGCGCGCATCCAGAACGACCCGAGGCCGGACGCCAGCGCCGAGGTGACGGCCCTCGAGCGCTGGGTGACGGCGCACATGCACACCGAAGACCAGGCGCTCGCCGCCTACCTGCGGCGGCCNNGCGGCCGGCGCCCGCCAGCCCACCGCCAGGCTGAGCGGCGACCGTCAGGCGGCGAGCTCGGTAAGGAGGCTCGTCAGCAGGCGATAGAACCGCCCGACCGACGCCACGTGGACGCGCTCGTCCGGCGAGTGCGGGAACTCGATCTGCGGGCCGATCGAGACCATATCCATGCCGGGGAAGCGTTCGCCGAGGATGCCGCACTCGAGGCCGGCGTGGATCGCGCCGACCTTGGCCGGTGCCCCTGCCGTCGCCGCGTGGACGCGCTGGACGACGGCCAGCAGCGGGCTCGCCAGATTCGGCTTCCAACCCGGGTAGCCACCCTCCTCGACGACGTTGGCGCCGGCCAGGGCGGCGCAGCCGGCAAGGCGGTCGCGGGTCGCCCGGAGCGCCGAGGCCACCGAGCTGCGGTTGCTCGACAGCAGCGTCAACACGCCGTCACGGTCGGCGACCGTGGCGAGGTTGGTGGACGTCTCGACCAATCCCGGAATGTCGTTGCTCATCGCCAGGACGCCGTGCGGCAGGGCGACGAGCAGGGCCAGGGCCCGGTGGGTCGCGGCGGCAGTCCAGGCGCTCGCCGGCAACGTCGCGTCGGTCAGGCGCCAGACCAGACCGGGATCGGCGGTGCGGATCTCGTCGCCGACGGCGGCCAGCTCCTGCTCGACGGCGGCCAGCAGGGCGGCGCGGTGGGCGGCCCCGACCACCACCGTGGCGCGCGCCTCGCGCGGGATGGCATTGTGCTTGTCGCCGCCACTGAGGGTGGCCACGCGGAGGTCGACGCCCCCCCGTCGTGCCTGCCAGAGAGCGCGCGCCAGGACCTTCACCGCATTGGCCCGCTGGAGGTGGATGTCGACGCCCGAGTGACCGCCCTTGAGCCCGCTCAGCTCGACCTGGATCGCGACCTCGCCGTCCGCGGTCGCCGTCAGCTCGAGCGGCAGGGTGAGCACGCTGCCGGCACCGCCGGCGCAGCCGACGGTGATCGTGCCCTCCTCCTCGGAGTCGAGGTTGAGCAACCGGCGCCCGTGGAGCATGTCGGCGGCGATCTGGTTGGCACCGGTCAGACCGGTCTCCTCGTCGATCGTGAACAGCAGCTCGAGGGGCGGGTGCGCCGGGCCGTCGACGAGGTCGGACTCGGCGAGGGCGAGCATCGACGCCACGCCGATGCCGTTGTCGGAGCCGAGGGTCGTGCCGGTCGCCTGCAGATACTCCCCCACCATCCGCGGCTGGATCGGGTCGCGCTCGAAGTCGTGGACCACGTCGGAGTTCTTCTCGTTGACCATGTCGAGGTGGGCCTGCAGCACCACCGTCGCGGCCGTCTCGCAGCCGCGCGTCGCCGGCACCAGGATCACCACGTTGCCGGCGTCGTCACGGCGGTGGGCCAGGCCGTGTTGCGCTGCCACCGACAGCACGTAGCGACGCATGCCCTCCTCGTTGCGCGAGCCACGGGGGATGGTCAGGATGTGATCGAAGTGGCGCCACAGCGCCCGCGGCTCGAGCTCCGAAACGAAAGTCATGACCAAAGTCCTCGCGCGAGGGAAGAGAGCGTTTGCAGGAGCGTGCCGGCTGCGCGCCGACCGCTGGTGACGATTCTACGAGCGATGGCCTCCCAGCGGCCCACCCGGAGTGGCGGATCTCACCTGACGACCCGCTCGTGGCCCCTTGCGGCGCGGCACGCCGTATCTCTGAGCAGGAGTCACGCCCATCGCTTCCGCACTCGTCCAGAGAGGACGTTCGACCATGGCATACCCTGCCCGCCGCCTCGCAGCTTCCGTTTTCACGCTCACCGCGATCCTCGGCGCCGCCGCGCCCGCGACCGCCGGCAGCAACTTCCTGACCAGCCGCGAGTACCGCGACGACGACGAGGTCGTCGGCAAGATGCTGGTCGACGCCGACTACCGCAAGATGGTCGAGGACCTCCAATTCCACAAGGTCGAGTTCGACTGGGGCTGGGTGAAGGCGACCGGCCGCAAGCCCAGCCACCCCCAGGCGCTGGGGTTCGACATCGCCGCCTACCACCGCGTCTTCATCGCGCCCGTCACCAACCCGACGCTCGAGGTCGTTCCGGGGCTCACCGACGACGTCCGCGAGCTGTTCGGCGAGGCCCTCGCCCAGCTCGGCCTCGAGCCCACGAAGTCGGCAAAGAATGCCGACCTCGAGCTCGACATCGCGGTCGTCGACTACAACCCGGAGAGCATCTACGTTTACTTCGCCTGGATCGACCCCTTCATCGAGCTCGAGATCCGCCTGCGCGACGCCCGCACCGGCGAGGACCTGCTGCTGATCCGCCACCAGGACCACGGCGCGACGCCCTTGCACGGCGCCGCCGACACCGCCACCGATCTCGCCCGCTTTCTCGGCTGATCGCGCGACGGCGCCAGTCGACGGGCCGGGGCGGGAATCGTCCAGCCCCAGCGAGCTGTTACCAGGCCCGCAACCGACTGGAGAACCTGAAAACCATGGCAAAGAAGATCCTGGCAGTGATGGGCGCCACCGGCGCCCAAGGTGGTGGGGTGGTGCGCGCGGCGCTCGCCGACCCGAGCGGTGAGTTCGCGGTGCGAGCCATCACCCGCAACGCCAAGAGCGACAAGGCGGTGGCCCTAGCCGCGGCGGGGGCCGAGGTGGTCGCCGCCGACGCCGACGACCCGGTCAGCCTCGGCGCGGCCTTCGCCGGCGCCCACGGCGTCTTCGCCGTCACCAACTTCTGGGAGCACTTCTCGCCCGAGCGCGAGCTGGTGCAGGCCTACCACATCGCCAACGCCGCCAAGGCGGCCGGTACCGCGCACCTGGTGTGGTCGACGCTCGAGGACACCCGCCGGTTCATGGCCCTGAACGACGACCGGATGCCGACCCTGATGGGCAGCTACAAGGTGCCGCATTTCGACGCCAAGGGCCAGGCCAACAGTCTCTTCGACCGCCTCGGCGTGCCGACCACCCACCTCAACACCTCGTTCTACTGGGACAACCTGATCCACTTCGGTTCCGGCCCGCAGCGCGGCGCGGACGGTGTGCTCTCCTTCGTCCTGCCGATGGCCGACAAGAAGCTGCCAGGCATCGCCGCCGAAGACATCGGCAAGTGCGCCTTCGGAGTCTTCCGCCGCCCGGAGCTGATCGGCAAGACGGTGGGCATCGCTGGCGAGCACCTCACCGGTGAGCAGATGGCCGCCGCGCTCACCGAGGCGCTCGGCGAGAAGGTCGTCTACAACTATGTCCCGCCCGAGGTCTACCGTACCTTCGGCTTTCCCGGCGCCGACGATCTGGCGAACATGTTCCAGTTCAAGCGCGACTTCAACGACGCCTTCGTCGGCGGCCGTGACCTCGCCTTCTCACGTCAGCTGAACCCCGAGCTGCAGACCTTCGCGACCTGGTTGGCGCGGCACGGCAAGCAGATTCCGCTCGGCTGAGCAGGCGTCGCGGCGGGGGCGACTCCGAACAAGTCTCCGGTTCGGATAAATTCGGGGCTCGCGCCGCCCCGTCGGGCGGCCAGGAGACCTCGATGCCCTCGCCTTCTTCCCGTCCCGCGCTCCTCGCGGGACTGTTCGTCCTCGCGGCCGGTAGCGCCCTGCCGGCCGCCGTCACCTTCACCTCGATCGTCACCGGCCTGTCGGCGCCGACGGCCTTCATCGACCCGCCCGACTATGTCCAGCACCGCTTCATCACCCAGCAGGCCGGCCAGATCCTGGTCTGGGCCGGCGGCGGCACGACGACCCTGGCGACGCCGTACCTCGACCTGAGCTCGACGGCCCCGGTGGCCCAGCGCAAGGTGGCCACCGGCGGCTGCTGCGGCGAGCGCGGCCTGTTGTCGATGACCGTGCACCCGCAGTTTGCCAGCAACGGCTATTTCTTCGTTTACTACACCAGCACCGCGTGGACCGCCGGCATCAACATCGGCGACGTGGTCGTCGAGCGCTATACCAGGAGCGCCGGTGACCCCAATGTCGCCGACTTCAGCACTGCCAAGATCATTCTGCGGGTGCCCCACTCGGCGAGCTCCAACCACAACGGCGGCGACATCGAGTTCGGCCCCGACGGCTACCTCTACGTCACGATTGGCGACGGCGGCGGCAGCTGCGACTCGACCGGGCACAGCGGCCANNTACGCAATTCCCCCCGACAACCCCTTGGTCGGCGTCGCCGGTGCCGACGAGATCTGGGCCCTCGGGCTGCGTAACCCCTTCCGCTTCAGCTTCGACCGCAGCAACGGCGCGATCTACATCGGCGACGTCGGCCAGAGCGCCTGGGAAGAGATCAACTACCTGCCCACCGGTGTCGTCACCGCCGGCAACCCGGTGAACTTCGGCTGGCCGTGCAAGGAGGGCTTCGCTTCCGGCACCTGCAGCCCGCCGCCGCAGGGCTGCGCTGCCACCTTTCGCGACCCCGTGCGGGCGGAGCCCAACACACCCTGGATCTCGATCATGGGCGGCTACATGTACCGTGGCACCCAGGTCACCGCCGACCTCGGCGGCCGCTACATCTACGGCGACGCCGGCAACAGCCAGGTGTGGCTGGCGACACCAACCGATCCCGCCCCGCGGTCGTCGGTGCAGGTTGGCACCGGCCAGGGCCCCTATGGCTTCAGCGAGGACGGCGCCGGCGAGCTGTATTTGGTCTCTTCGGGCGGCGTCGTGCGCTGCGTCAACGCGGGCGCGGGTTGCCCGTGGGCGCTCGACGAGAACGCCCTGTGGGGCAACGGGTTCGAGAGCGGCGCCACCGGCGGCTGGTCGGCGCAGACGCCGTAGCTCGAAGAACCGACTCCTCCCCGGGGTGGGCCGCGTCCCCTCCCCGCGGGTGTGGCCCCAGGTCACAGAGACGCCCACTTTGGGAGACAGGGCGGGGGTTGCACCCACCGCCGTCTCGCACCGGGATGACCCGCGAGCCCGCGGGTCACCCGCCCAGCCGAAGGACCCCAGCGTGATTTTCTGGCCTTCTTCCCGGCGCCCGACGGCGGGGAGGAAGTCGTCATGCGAGGACTTGCGTCCGTTCTTTCCGCTTTCCTGATCCTCCTCACCAGCTGGGCCGCGCTCCCCGCGGGGGCTGTCAGCAAGCCCTCGTCGGACGTGCTCGTCCCGTACTTCGAAGTCGACCTCGGCGAGCCGGCCCGCACCACCCTCTTCGCCGTCAGCAACGACGCGCGTACGCCGGTCGACGTCATCATCACCGTCTACAGCAACTGGGGCATCCCGCTGCTCCAGGAGCCGTTCACGATCGCCTCCGAGGCGGTCCTGAGCGTCAACCTGCGCGACTGGTTGATCAACGGCCACCTGCTGTCGCGCGACCTCGGCGCCGCTCAACTCGCGCACCTGCAGGCCGCCCTCTGCGGCGAGCCGTCGCCCGCCGACGGGCGCTACTACGGCAACGAGATGCAGCCGCAGCGGATGAGCGGCTACGTGACCGTCCGCGCCCAGGGTACCAACCCCCCTGACGCCCTGTGGGGCGACTACTTCGTCGTCTGCCCGTGCGATCAGTTCTCGCAAGGTGAGACGCTGGTCAATATCGACCGCGGCGTCGAGTACGAGCCGGGTTGCAGCCAGCACGGTATTCGCTTCCTGCAGGGCGGCAACGTCGAGGGCACGAGCGAGGTCGTGGTCTGGAACAGTCGCCGCGGGAACCCTTCGACCAACCCCAGCCTGCCTACCTCGGCGCGTGTCTCCTACATCGTGAATGCCTTCGACGAGGCCGGCAACCTGATCGACCGTCTCGAGCTCCACTTGCTGCCCGTCGACATCATCGACGTCGCCAAGCTGAGCCTGCCAGCCGCCTTCGGCTGGCTCGAGCTGATCTCTGACGAGGAGTTCTTCGTCACCGCCCACTTCGCCGCACCGATGTACAGCAGCTCGCTGCACTCCTACTGCCTGCCTACCAGCCTACACGCGCGCGGACCTGGCCTGGTGGTGCAGAAGTACACCAACGGCATGGCGGCCGAGACACCTCCCGGCCCGTCGATCAGCATCGGCGCGCCCATTACCTGGGACTATGTAGTCACCGCCAACGGCGAGGACGCCATCGAGGCCATCGAGGTGACCGACGACCAGGGTGTCGCCGTCAGCTGCCCGCGCAGCAGCCTGCAACCCGGAGAGTCGATGACCTGCAACGCGCACGGGGTCGCCGAGCCCTGTCAGTACCAGAACGGCGCGCGGGCCACGGGCCTCACTGCCGGCGGTCAACGCGTCGACGCCTCCGACGTGTCGCACTATTTCGGAGACGGCCACCCGCAGATCGACGTCGAGAAGCTGATCAACGGCCTGGATGCCGATACCCAGCCCGGTCCCACGATCCAGCAGGGCGCCGCCATTCAGTGGACGTATCTGGTCAGCAACCCCGGCGCCCTGGCCCTCGATCCGGTCACCTTGGCGGACGACCAGGGGCTGAGCATCGCCTGCCCGAAGACGGCCCTGCTGCCCGGCGAGTCGATGACCTGCACCGCAACCAGCAACGCCACGGTCGGCCTACAGCTGAACATCGCCACCGCGATGGGTACCCCGCCTTGCGGCTCCCCGGTGGTCGACCAGGACCGCGCCTACTACACCGGCCAGGCGAACGTGCCGGCGATCACCATCACCAAGCTGACCAACGGCCAGGACGCCAATGCGCCACCGGGCCCGGCGATCCCGGTCGGCCAGTCGGTAAACTGGACCTACGTGGTGACCAACTCCGGCAACGTGGTCCTGCTCTCGGTCGCCGTCACCGACAGCCGCGGAGTCGCGGTGACCTGCCCCAAGACTTCTCTTGCCGGCGGTGAGTCGATGACCTGCACGGCCAAAGCCACCGCCACCTATGGGCAGTACGCCAACGTCGGGACGGTCACCGCCACGCCGCCGGGCGACTCGCCGATCAGCGCCAGCGACCCCAGCCACTACAACGGCACCGGCGTGGTGGCAATCGACATCGAGAAGCTGACCAACGGCCAGGATGCCGACGCTCCGCCAGGGCCTTCGGTCATCACCGGCACGCCGGTGGCCTGGACCTACCAGGTGACCAACACCGGCGTCGCGACCCTGACCGCGGTCACCGTCACCGACGACCGCGGCGTGGCCGTGACCTGCCCCAAAACCACACTCGCGCCCGCCGAGTCGATGACTTGTACCGCCAACGGTACAGCGATCGCCGGCCAGTACGCGAACCTCGGCACCGCCACCGGCCAAGCGCCGGACGGGCCGGTCACCGACACCGATCCCAGCCACTACCTGGGGTTGCGGCCGGGCATCGCCATCGTCAAGAAGACCAACGGTGAAGATGCCAACACCCCGCCGGGGCCGATCCTCCACGCCAGCCTCGTCGCCATCGAGTGCGACACGGTGACTTGGAGCTACATCGTGACCAACACCGGCGAGGTGCCGTTGACCGGCATCACCGTCGTCGACAATCACCCCACCGTCCACCCGAGCTGCCCGAAGACCGCGCTCCTGCCCGGTGAGACGATGACCTGCACCGCCAGCGACGACGCCGAGCATGGGCAGTACGCCAATGTCGGGACGGCCACCGGCAACCCGCCCAGCGGCCCGCCAGTCAGCGCGTCGGACCCCAGCCACTACTTCGGGCAGTGAGCTCGGTGCGGCATCACCTGACGTGAGTCGAGCGCCCCGGCGACCCAGCGGTCGCCGGGGCGCGTTCGTTCTTGCCGAACAGCGTCGTGACGCCTCGTTGCCCAGCCCGTCTCACCACGACGACCAAGGCTGCCCCGATGCCCAACCCGACGCCCAGCAACGTCAGTGTCACGACCGGCCCTTGCGGCTCCAGCAGCGAGAACATCGTCGCGAGCAAGCCGGCAACAGCCGCGGTCACTCCCGCCGCCGTTGCCACGACGGCCATGGCATGCCATCCGGGTTGGGCTCGAGGCTCTTCGCGGCCATCACCATGCGGGATCGCTTCCTGACGACCGAGCACAAGGTTGCAGACCCACCACGTCGCTGCGGCGAGCAACAGGAGCTCGAGGGGGCGCGCATGTTGCTCTGCTGGGGTGTAAGCACTCACCTCCAGTGCGGCAGGAACAACGGGATACAGAGCGTGCCCAACAGCGCGACCGACGCCCTCCGTCAGCGGGCCCACGACAAGGGTGTACAAGAGGCCAATGACACCGGAGGCAACAATGTCGTTCAGCAATGTCGAACGGAATGTCTCCGAACGCCGATCGAATGGCCGGGTCAGCACCCGCGCCATCCAGAAGCCCAAGGCGGTGCCGGCAAATTCGAACGGGAGGTCGATGGGGTCTCGCGAATGCCGATTCGCGAAATAGCCGGCCTTCTCCCCCCACGCTTGGATGAAAAACCACAGCAGCCCAACGTTCATGATGATGCGAGCTGACTGCAGCTTGTTGTCGAGATCCGTCGCGTGGTCGGCGGCCCGAGTACCGAAGCCGATCACGGCGGGCCCGTCGAGCGCGCGATAGATGCTTCCGAAAACAACTACCCAGATGACGCTGACGATCGCCGGGCCAATCAGGAAGTCGTTCCAGTGCGAGAATTCGACCCGATACAGGAAGTCGCCGAGCGCAGGCGCCACCTGATTCAGGCCGTCGTGGAGCCACTCGCCGGGCACCAGGAAGTGATGGAGGCCCTTGAAATAGAACTTGCCTTCATTTCTGAATTCTGAGAACAGGGCGATCGCGATCGCGGCAAGTAGCGACAGCCAAAGGCGCAGCTTCGGTTGCATCGGGAAGCGATGCGAGGAAAACAGGATCGCGAAAGCCGCAGTGGCACCGGCCACGGCCAACAAGCCGGAGCTCCTGGCCCAGGGCAGGTAGGGCACGGCTGCTGCGAGGTCGCCGCGCACCCACGCCTGGTAGAGCGCGGAGTATCCCGAGATGACGAACACGGCCGAAGAAACGCCCAGGACGCCCAGGACCAGCACGACCAGATGGTCCTTCCAGCGGCTCGACGGCGGGCGCCCCTCAGAGATCGCGCATACCGCCTCTTGATGACCCGGGACAGGCACGGCGCGGACGTCGGTCAGGCGATGAGCGGACGCACCACCGGACGCACCACCACTTCCGGCGGCGGCATCTTGGTCGGGTCGAGGTACAGCAGCTCGACCACCGAGCCGATCTCCGGAAAGTCGACGTAGGCGAAATAGAAGACCTCGCCGGCGCCGGCCTCCTGGAGCACCTGCCGGCCCTGCCGGCGCAGGTCGGCGACAGCCGCCTGCACCGCTGCGAGCGACGGGTAGGTGAGGCAGGTGTGATGGAACCCTGCGCCGTGCTGCTCCAGGTGCTCGTCGGAGAGGCTCCGCCCGGAATGCGGGGTGATCAGCTCGTAGTTGCCGCCGCCGACCGTCGCCACCGCGACGCGGAAGGTAAACGGGCTCTCCTGCCCGCGCACCAGGCAGAGCGTGGGAACCATCGTCCAGATGTTCCAAGGCCCGATGCCGAGCGCGTCGGCGAGACTCTGGGCCGTCGCCTCGAGGTCGCGGACCAGGAAGCAGGTGTGGTGCAGGGCCGCGGGCGTCGGTCGCGTCACTGCCGAATCCTCGACGCGCAGCCCTCGAAGGCGCCGGTGTCCTGGAGCGGCGCGAACGCCGTCCCTTGCGGGTTGGTGTAGCTGCGCGACGCTCCGGTCGCGGTGTCGGTGACGGTAGTGACCACGCGGACGTTGGTCAGGCCACCGGCAAACACCCAGTGGCGCTGGTTGACCCCGCAGCCGTCGAGGACCTTGACCACCATCTCGACGTTGCTGGCGCTGAAGAACCAGAAGTAGCCGGTGTCGGCGGTGAGGTTCGCCGGATGCCCGCTGCCGGTCTGGCCGTTGGGCTTGGTCCACGTGGTCTCGACCGCGTAGCGCCCGCCGGCGCCCAGGCAGAGCGTGTCGGCGTCGGCGACGCAGGCCTGGGGCGCCAGGTTGGCCTTCCAGAACTGCAGCAGCTGGCGCAGCGCCTGCGGCTCGTTGGTGGGCACCGTGTTGCCCGCCTGGTCATGGCTCGACAGGCCGTGGCAGGAGGCGCATACGCGCACCTCACCGGGCTGGAACGACAACCAGTTGCGCTCGCGCACCACCGGCGTGCCGGTGCTGTCGGTGAGCTGCCAGGTCATCGCGCGATGGGCCGGCACGAAGGCGGCGAGGGAGCCGTCGGCGGCGACCACCGTGGTCCCCGCGGGGCCCGTCGACGGCGGGTTGACCACGGCCGGGTCGTGCATCACCTGGGCCAGCACCCGCCGGCCACGCTCGGGGTTGTCGCTGATGCCGCGGATCTGGTCGGCCTGGAAGAACTGCATGTAGGCGACGTCGTACAGCTTGCCGCCACCGCCATCGGTGGTTTGGGTGGAGCTGCCGTGGACCTTCAGGTTGAACGGCTGCTGGCGGTCGAGCCGATCGCGGGTGGTCACGTCACGGCTGACGACCAGCGCCAGGTCGCGGTCGGCAAGGTAGGCGCGGAAGGTCTCGACCGCGACGCCCTCGGCGCTGAATACCGCCTGCTCGGGCGCCGGCAGCGGCGTGTCGAGCCGCGCCGGGCGGGGCCGTGACCGCACCTCGACCGGATCGAGCTCCCAGAACGGACCCGAGTAGCTCACCAGGACGTCCGGATCCCAGTACGAGACGGTCTTGGTGAACCCGTCGGTGAGCAGCTGGTCGGGCTGGTAGAACCCCGCAACCGTCTTCAAGGTCTTGAGGCGGAAGTCGAAGCGCGACGCCGGCGCCTCGCGGGTGCCGACGTTGTAGTCCTCGCCGGTCTCGGCGGTGTGCACGGCGACCCAGGTGCCGTCGGCCAGCACCTGTGGGTTGCGGTAGTGCCCGGTCGAGTCGGCGCCGGCGTTCTCGAAGTCGCGGGTCGACCGCGGCGTCAGGTACTCGACCGCGATCGCGTCCGCCGCCGTCGTCGGCGGTGCCGTGAAGGCGACCAGCTGCCCGGAGGCGTGGGTGTAGAACTCCGGCGCGTCGACGCCGATGTAGCGCCCCGGATGCGTCGGGTCCTCGCGCACCTGCAGCATGTTCTCGATCGGGTTCTGGTTGACCCGCCCGGTCTGCTCGCCGATCAGCTCCTCGAGCGCCGGGTCGTCGTTGAACACGCGGTCGAAGTAACCGTGGAGCTCGTGCCGCCCCAGGTGGTTGATGATCTCGAGCTCGCGGCCGTCCTCGTCGGTGGTCCAGGGCAGGAAGTGGTTGAAGCTGTGGCCCTGCAGGTTGGTGCCGGCCAGCAGGTCGGGGCGAGCGCTGCGCGGCTCGGGAAAGACTCCTCCGCCGCCGGCAGAACGGCCGCGGTGGCCGTTTCGTCGGCGAAGTCGAAGATGCCGTAGTCGGCGCCCTCGGTGACCTCGGCGTCGGCCTGCTGGTCGCGCTGCAGGTGGTCCCAGCGGGTGAAGACCACCCGCCCGAAGCTGTCGACGAACGGCGTGAAGTCCCCCGACGGCGCGTGGTCGAGCAGCCGCAGGTCGCCGCTCGCCGGGTCCAGGCTCCACAGCCCGGAGACCACCGCCGCCTCCTCGTACTCGTCGAGCTGCGGGTAGAGGTGGCGCTCGCCGCTGCGCGGCCGGTCGGAGGTGAAGATGATGCGGTCGTCGCTGCCGTAGGTCGGGTCGACGTTGTTGTAGTCCGCCGGCTGGTTCGCCACCTTGGTGATCACCGGCGTCTGCCCCTGCCCCAGGCCCGTGACCTCGTAGAGCTGCCAGTAGTAGTCCTCATACTGGAACTGCTGGTCGGTGGCGCCGATCACCATGCTGAACAGCGCCTTGGTGCCGCCCCAGTGCACCGCCGGGCCGCGCACGGCGATCGACCCCGCGCCCTGGAAGCCGGCGTTGCCGTAGCCAGCCGTCGCGGTCAGGTTCTTGGTGCTGCCGTCCGGATAGCGAATCCAAAGATCGCCACCGCGAGCACAGCTCGCGACGTCGCCCGACTGGTTGCCGAACACGGCGGCGATGGTGGTGAAGTCGGCGGGCACGGGCACCTGGGTGACGAACAGGATCGGATACTGGAGCGTCGGGCCGGCCGCCGGCACGGCGACCGCGCTCGGCTGCCGCGGCGGGTTCGGTGCCGGCGTCCGGCCGGCCCGCTCGGCGGCGGTCAGGCGTCGCGGACGCTGGTCCAGCAGGACGCGGAGACTGGCCCGGTCCGGATGGGTCCGATCGCCCGCGACCCGGTCGCCGGCGACCCGGCTGCCGGGACCCGGGGCGGCCGGGGCGGCCATCGGCGGCGCGGCCAGCAGGCTGACGATGCAGGCGGCCACGAGATGGCGCGAGGAGGCGGGCAGGCGGGCACTGGACATGGCAAGGTCCTCTCGGTTCCAAAGCGTCAGGGCGGCCGGGTTGGGCAGCCCTACACTTGCCAACGCGTAAACGAGCGCGAACAGGACATTCGGCCGCATGCTACTCCCGTCGCGGCACGGTCGCGCGCTGGGCGCAGCGACCAATCACCCACCCTGTCGGGGAGCGCCGGCCCTGCCCGGCGAGCTGAACGCGATCGCCCCCCAGGTCGCTAGGATCCACGCACACAGTGTCCACTGTCATGCACACCTGGATGCAGGTCCCCACCGCCAGCCGCGCGGCAACCGCCGACGCCTTGACGCGCATGGCCCGCGAAGGTGGCCTCGTCGAGCCAGACGAGGGCCCCGTGTTGGCGCGGATCGACGACGCGATGGGCGCCACCAAGCGGCTGGCGCCCCACGAGGTCCACTATGTGCGCCTGTCTCTGGATCGGAGGCTGGCCTACGACCTCGTGGCCTTCCGGACCACGGACGGGATCCTCCTCCAAGCGCGTCTCGCCAAGGCGCAAACCGCCGGGCTCGATCAACTCGCCATGGTCTACTCGTCCCTCGCCCGCAGCCGGGATGCCGTGGTGTTCACGGACGCGAGCGGCACCCTGCTCGGGGCCAGCGCCCGCTGGTGCGCCCTCTACGGGTTCCACCCACGGGACGTTCTCGGCGCCAACCCGCGCGTCATCAACTCCCGGCAACACCCACGTTCCTACTTTCGTGACCTCTGGCTGAGCCTCACCGACCGCAAGGTGGGCACTTGGAGCGGCGAGCTGGTGAACCGCGGGTGCAGCGGCGACCTGGTCACCGTCTGGCAGACCATCACCACCTTCCGCGATGGGCAGGGGGCGATCGCGGGTTACCTCGGCATCACCCGCGACATGACGGCCTATCGCGAGCTGCGCGACCGCCTGGCGCGCTCCAATCGCGAGCTCAGGGAGCGCGGGCAGCGCAACGAGGAAGTGCTGGCGATGACCGTGCACGACCTCAAGTCGCCACTTCTCGCCCTGGTGGGGTTCGTCGACCTGGCGGCACGCCAGGTCGCCCAGACGCCGCAGCCCGAGATCGCCGAATACCTGGCTCGCGCCAAGGATGCAGGGCGCCGGATGGAGACGCTGATCCACACCATCCTCGACGCCGAGCAGGCGCGCAGCGGCCACTTCGAGCTCGCCCCCACGCGCGTCTCCGTGCGCTCGCTGGTGCGCGCCGAGATCGACCTCCACCGCGCCCATGCCGGGCGCCAGGGGGTGACGATCACGCTCGCCGAGGAGGGTCCGGTGCTGCCGACCTTCGCCGACGAGCTGCGCCTGGCCGAGGCCCTGGCCAACGTGTTGTCGAACGCCATCAAGTTCTCCCCGACGGACGGCACGGTACGGGTCAGCCACCGCTCGGACGCGATCGGCAATCACGAGATCGTGGTCGAGGACGACGGCCCCGGGATCCCACTGGACGAGCGCCAGCAGGTCTTCGACCTGCTCTACCAGGCCGACGGCGGCAGGGCGTCGGTCCGCGGCCGCCGCGGCTCGGGCTGGGGCCTGTTCATAGCGCGCCAGGTGATGACCCTCCACGACGGGAGCATCGCCGCGGAAACCGCGGCCGGCGGCGGCTGTCGGATGGTGCTGCGCTTCGGGCCCCTGTGGCGACTGTGGGACTCGCGACCCTGGGCGGTGGCCGTCTTCGATCCCGACGAGTCGCTGTGGCCACAGGTCGTGCGCGCCCTCGGGCGAGGCCTGCCCGTGTTCGCGGCGCATCGCGAAGCCGAGCTGCTGGAGCTCGGCAACCACGAGCTGCCGAACATCATTCTCCACCCGCCGGGGATCTCCATGCCGGCGGTCGCCAGCGCCGGCTGGCGACCGGGCAACGACGGCGTCACGCTGTTGCCGAGCATCCTCACCGTCGAGCCTGGCGGCTTCGCGCCGGGCCTGCGCATCGTCGAGCAGCAAGGGCCGCCGGCCCTGGCCGAGGCCACCCGCGAGCTGCTGAGCGCCATCCCCGATCGCGGCGGCGCATGAGCCTCATACGCATCCATGTCGTCGATGACGACCGCGACGCCGTCGACTTGCTGCGCAGCTATCTGTCGCATGCCGACTGCACCCTGACCAGCAGTTTCTCGGGTGAGGACGCCCTCCGCCATCTGGCCGCCACGTCCCCTCCCGACGTTCTGCTGCTCGACGTCCAGATGGCCGGGCTCGACGGGTTCGAAACGCTCGCGGCGCTGCGGGCGATCCCCGGACTGCGCGAGCTGCCGGTCATCTTTCTGTCGAGCTTCGACCGTCCCAACCTCAAGGTCAGGGCCCTCGAAATGGGGGCCGACGACTACGTGACCAAGCCGTACCACCCCGCCGAGCTGCTGGCGCGAGCGCGTGCCGTGATGCGCCGCCGCCACGGCGAGCCACTGGCGGCAGGGCGGCTCGAAGGCAACCTCGCGCGCTTCCCGGTGGCGACCCTGCTGCAGAGCCTGGCGGTCGCCGGTCGCGACGCCAGCGTGCGCTTCCCCGAGCGGCGTGGCGAACAACGAACGAGCATCCAGCTGCCGGATCCGTCCCTGGCGAAGCTCGGCGTCTGGGCCTGGATCAGCCTCGCCAAGGGGCGATTCGTCGACGCCTGCTTCGGCAGCTTGCGCGGCGCGAGCGCCCTGGCGCGGCTGCTGCTCTGCAACAGCGGCCAGTTCGAGACGCGATTCGACGACGCCATCGAGCCCCTGCCAAACGGGCCAGGCCTGCCGATCGACGGCCTCTTGCTCCGGCTGCTGGTCGAGATCGACGAGGCCAGGGAAGTGATCGCCGCGGTGGCTCGGCTCGACGAACCCCTGCGCCTCGGACCTTGCCCCTCCGCGGAGGTGGCCTCATGGTTTGCGATGACGGAGGTCACGCCGGAGCAGATCCTGATCCGCTCGACCCGACCCTTCGCCGACACCACCGCGCTGCTCGTGGCCGCCCACCGGCGCGGCGAGATCCTCTCTGTGGAGACTCCGCAGCGATGAGACGCATCCTCAGCATTGCCAGCCAGAAGGGCGGCGTGGGTAAGACCACCACGGCGCTCAATCTCGCCTACTCACTGGGGCGCATCGTTGGGCAGGTCGTGCTCTTCGACCTCGACCCGCAGAGCGGCCTGACCCATGCCACCAACCTGCGCCGTCGCACCAGTCGGGGTCTCGCCGACGTCGTTGCCGGACGCTGCTCGCCCGAGGAGGTTCGGGCCACGACCCGCGACGGCGTGCTCACCCTGGTCGGCATGGGCGACCTCACGGCGGATCGCGTCCCGGAGATCGAGGCCGCCGCGCGCGACGGCCGTCTGCGCGCCGCCGTCGACGCCATCGCCAGCCACGACCGCTACGCCGTCATCGACGCGCCAGCGGGGATCGGCGCCCTGGCCCGCAGCGCTCTCGAGATCGCCGACGGGGTCATCCTGGTGGTCAACAGTCGCGCGATGAGCGTGCGCTCGATCCCGGCGTTCCTGTCGCTGGTCAAGGACGTCGCCCGACAGGCCAATCCGCGGCTGAAGCTCGAAGGCGTCCTGGTGTCGATGTTCGACACCCGCTCACCGAGCGAAGGACGCATGCTCGACGAGCTGCGGCAGACCCTGCCACCCGACTTGCTCTTCCGAACCGTGGTGCCCTGTCGCGAAGAGGTCGAGACAGCCAGCGCCGCCTGCCTGCCACTGGCCCTCACCAAGGGCGCCGAAGACCTCGCCCGACTCTTTCTCGATCTCGCTCTGGAGGTGCGCGAGCGCGAGCTCACGCTGCTCGACGCCCTGGTCGCCGATGACGAACCCAGCCTCTTCTGACCTCGGGTCCGCCCGCGAGCTGTTCGCCGAGCTGCGCGCGGCGGGACTGCTGCTGACCGCCGCCCCCCGTGGCCGAGCTGCGCTCGCGCTACCGTCCATCGCGCCACTGCCGACCGCACCAGCAGCGACCGTCGGCCCGCCAGTGACCTCGCCGGGCTCCGCACCACCACCTGCAGCGGCCCCTGCTGCCATCGCCGAGCCGCCGCTCGCCCCTGCCAAATCGCGGGGTGGGCCGGCACCGACGGGAGTCGCGCCCACTTACCTGCCTGGCGTCGCACGTGGCGGCGGCTCCCGCAGCGACCGCCTGCGGCACCTGCTCGCCGAGATGTGCAAGCGCGGGGGCTTCTCCGGCGCGGTGATCGCCGACAGCGCCGGTCTGGCGTTGGCCGACTTCAACCCGCCCATCGACGGCGACGTCCTCGCCGCCTACAGCGCCGTCCTCGGCGGCGCCTTCGAACAGGCCGCCCGTCTGCTCGGAAAGCGCGATGCCAACAACCTGTCGCTCGACATCAACTACGTCGAGAAGGTGGTCGCCCGCCGTTTCGTCGTCGGCGACCAGCCGTGCTGCCTCCTGGTGATCTGCCCGCAGTCGATCGACGAACGCAGCGAGCTCGAGCTGTCCATCGACCAGTTGCTCGAGGTGCTCCAAGAAGCGTGATGGCCTCAGGATGGCTCGCAGCCTGACGGCGCTCGGCGACCTCCCGAACCCTCCCACCGCGATCGAAAGGAATCTCCGCCATGAGAGCGCAACTCCTCAGTGACATCCTCCGCAACTTGAACAGTTCCTCGGCCGAGATCGAGGCCTCGGCGGTGGTCTCGGTCGATGGTCTGACCATGGGCTCGGCGCTCTCGGAAGGCATCGACGAGGACCGTGTCGGGGCGATGACGGCTGCCATGCTGTCGCTCGGCACCCGCACCTCGAACGAGCTCCGGCGCGGGCGGCTCGAGCAGGTGATGGTGAAGGGCGAGCGGGGGTACGTGGTGGTGACCAACGCCGGCAGCGACGCCGTACTGGTGGTCGTGGCAGCGGAGAACGCCAAGCTGGGCCTGGTCTTTCTCGACATCAAGCGGGCGGCGGCCAAGGTCGCCGAGGCCCTGTGACCCTGCGGACGGCTGGCGCGAGGTGACGAACGTGATCCAGGACATGGAGCTGTCCCAAGTCCGCGGCAGCGGCAGCGAACACCACCTCCACTTCCAGGACGGCACGGCCCGTCGGGTGTGGACCACCAACCTCGAGACCCCCTTCCCGGCCGGCGAGCTCATCGTCTCGCAGACGGATCCCGCCGGTGTCATCACGATGTGCAACGAAGCCTTCATCCTGATGTCGGGCTACGCGCGCGAAGAGCTGCTCGGCGCGCCGCACCACATCCTGCGGCACCCCGACATGCCGCGGGTGGCGTTCAAGGGTCTGTGGGACACCCTGGCAGCCGGCCAGAAGTGGCACGGCTACGTCAAGAACCTGCGTCGCGACGGGGGCTTCTACTGGGTCTACGCGACGGTGGTCGCCAACATCCGCCAAGGTCGCCTGGTGGGCTACTCCTCGGTGCGCCGTGAGCCCCAGCGTGCCAAGGTGATCGCCGCCGACCAGCTCTACGCCACGCTCCGTCAGCAGGAGCTGGCGATTCCTCCCACCACGCCGCAGTCGGCGGGGATCTAGCCATGCCGATCCAGCTCGCGATCAGCCCCGATTTCAGCGCCGAGAACGTCGCCAATTGGTTCGTCTTCAACACCTGGCTGCAGCGCACCCTCGGAGAGCGCATCCATCTCGAGCTGGTGGACGACTTCGCGGCGCTCCGCGCCGCGCTCACCGCCGACCAGATCGACCTCGTCTACGCCAACCCATTCGACACCGCCTGGCTGGTGCGCGAGCGCGGCTTCCAGCCAGTGGCGCGACCGGTCGACCATGGCGACGAAGCGGCGGTCGTGGTCAGCGCCGACAGTCCGGTGCGACGCATCGTCGACCTGCCCTCGCCCCTGCGCGTCGCCTGCACCGACGCCCCGGACGTCGAGATGATCGGGCGCATTCTGCTCGAGCCGGCCGGCCTCGACCGCGACACCATCGAGCTGGTGCGCCGCCCCACCTACGTGCTGGTCGCCAAGTCGTTGATCTCCGGAGCCGTCGACGCGGCATTCTTTCTAGAGCGTAGCTTCGCCGAGCTGTCGGACCTGGTGCGCTCGAAGATGCGCCCCCTGGTCACCAGCAGGATCCACGTCGTGCAGCACTCCCTGCTGGTGGCGCCGAGCCTCGCCGGACGTCGCCGGGCGCTCCTCGACGCCCTGCTGTCGATGCGCGACAGCCAGCCTCGACTGCTCGCCGATCTCGGGCTGGTAGGTGGCTGGCAGGAGATGACCCTGGACGATGCGGAGTTCATGATCGACCTGATGCACACCCTCGTCGACTGAGCGCCGCTGGAGTTTTGCTCGGGCCGCTGTCGTCTGAGGCCTCGCGGGCCGCTACGCCTGGTCCGGCTCCCTTTCGACCGGCGGCGCAGGCCCCTCCACTACGCGCACCATCGGCCGCGGATCGCGCCGGACGGTCAGCTCGAAGACGTCCGGGCGACCGTAGTGGCCGGCGACGTCGAGCTGGAATCGCGGACCGGTGAGGCGCCGCGGATCGACTTCGGCGTAGAGAATGGCCTCGCGGTGGCGCACCGGCTCGGCCAAGAACTTGCCGTCGGGGTCGACGATGGCGCTGTCGCCGGGGTTGAGCCACTCGCCCGCCGGGAGGTACCGCTCCTTGAAGGCATAGCGGTTGGGGACGTCGTCGCGGCGCATGGCGCTACAGGCGCCGATGACGTAGACGCGCCCTTCCTTGGCGATGTGGCGCAGCGTCGAGAGCCACGGCTCGCCGCGGTCCCAGGTCGGCGCAACGTAGATCTGCACGCCCCAGGCATAGAGGGCGTAGCGCGCCAACGGCATGTAGTTCTCCCAACAGATCAGCCCACCGAGACGGCCAAGGGCGGTGTCGTGGACGGCGAGCGTGCTGCCGTCACCCTGGCCGTGGATCAGCCGCTCGCCAGCGGTCGGCACCAGCTTGCGGTGGCTGCCGAGGAGCCGGCCGTCAGCGTCGATCCACAGCAGGCTGTTGTAGAGCGTCGTGCCGCTCGCCTCCGCGTTGCGCTCGTTGATGCCGATGGCGACGCAGACGCCGGCCGCGCGTGCGGCCGCGCCGAGGCGGGCCGTGCCAGGGCCGGGAACCGTCACCGACTGTTCCAGGAGCTCGCTGTAGAGCTCGCGCAATGCATGCGTCTCGCCGGCCGGGATGCACCAGGCCCACAGCGGATAGGCCGGCACGAAGCCCTCGGGGAAGACAACCAGCCTGGCGCCAGCCGCGCCGGCCTCGGCAATCAGACAGCAGGCCTTGTCGATCGTCGCCTCGCGGTCGAGAAACACCGGCGAGGCCTGGACCGCCGCGACCAGGAACGGGGCTGCGCTCATGCCCGCCAGCGGCCTCTAGCCAGCAGACCGACTGCGCAAGAAGCCGCGAACCGCCGCGATATAGAGCGGCACGTCGGCCAGCGCGGTCTGCAGCGCTTCATGCACGCGGATCGGGTCGAGATCATCGTAGGCATGGACGATCCGGTTCCGCAGGCCGGCGCAGGGCGCCAGCCGGCGCGCGAAATCGGCGTCTACGGCTCCCAGCGGCGCCAAGGCCAGGAACGACTGGTGGTAGTCACGGGGTGGCGCTTCGCCCGACTCGGTCACCAGGTGGTAGTTGACGTCGATCATCCGTCCTACCATGCGCTCGAGGTAGCGCTCGGCCAGCGTTTCGTCGATCTCGCTCGCCAGGTAAGCATCCAAGGGCTTGGTCGCCAGCCCCTCCAGCCGGCGCAGGTCCTCCGCGATGAGAACCAGCTTACGGGTTACCAGCTCCGCGTCGATCACGGCTGCACCCGCGCGGCCAAGAAGCGGTCGAGGTACGGCCCTTCCAGGGCCAGGAACCGACGATGGTCCTGGTAGCGGCGAAAGGCCAGCAGGCGCAGCTCCGCGAGGGCTCGCGGGCTGCCGGCGAGAAGCCGCGGACACGCCATCACCTTCGAGAGGAACAACGGGTCGGCGCGATTCAGGACGCCGAGGTCAACCTCGCGCCCCGGGAAGGCTGGCGCCAGGTCGGCAACGAGGTTGCTGACCTCCCCCGGTTTCGGTGAGCGCGCGAAAAGCACGGCAACGTCGACGTCGCTCGCCGCATGCTCCCGGCCGGTCACCGTCGAGCCGAACTGGAGCAGCAGCCGCGCGCCATGCCGCTCTGCAATGGCCTCGAAATCGACTGCTTCCATGCCGGCAGTATAGGCGGATCCCGCGGGCCGCTACGTCTGCTCCGGCTCGTCATAGCCCCGCGTCGCGGCCGGCCCGGGGTAGAGTGTTCAGCCAAGAAGCTCGACCGAGAGTGCTCGCTGCGCGGCCGCAAGGGCCCGCGCAGTGCCGGCAGAGACTGCCACGGAGGCCGGATCAATGCAGGGAACCTTCGACCCCACATATCTCTCGCTGCTGCAGCAGAGCTCGCTGCTCGCGGACAGTTTCAGCGCGTCCGAGATCGAGGAACTGGCAGGGGGCATGTCCCTCCGGCCCTTCCGCGCCGACGAGACACTGAGCCGGGAGGGCGAGCCAGCCGACTCGGCGATGGTTCTCCTGGCTGGGATCGCTCACGTCGTGATCAAGGAACAACGGGTGGCGACGCTGCAAGTCGGCGACTTCTTTGGCGAGTCGGCGTTCTCGGAGGATGCGGTGCGCCAGGCCACCGTCGTCGCCCGCAGCGACGGCATGGCCGCCGAGCTGACGACCGAACAATTCGAGGGTCTCACCGTCGAGCACCCGCACCTGGCTTGGAAGTACCAACGTTTCTTCGACAGTCTGCGGCGCAGGAACTCAGAGCTCAACGAGCGTTTCTTCTATCGCGACACGGTGCGCTACGTCGCGCTCCTGGCCCACAACGACAAGAAAGCCGAGCTGATCGAGTTCGTCAAACGGCACCGGTGGTTCTTCGACAAGGTCCCGCTGGTGGCCACCGGCACCACCGGCACGACGATCTTCCAGAGCACCGGAATCACCCTCAGCCGCAAGGTCAGCTCGGGCCCGTTGGGGGGCGATCAGGTGATCGGTTCGATGGTCGCTTCGGACAACATCCTGGCGGTCATCTTCTTCCGCGACCCGCTGTCGCCGCACGCCCATCACGCGGATGTCGAGGCGCTCGGCCGAGTCTGCGACGTCTATCGCGTTCCCTTCGCGACCAATGCCGCCACCGCCGAGGCCGTGCTGCCGCATGTCGACAGCGGCACGCGAGCGGCGTTGGCGACGCCGGACGCAAGCCTCGCCAAATACCAGCAGCACCAGGGGAACGTCGTCGAGAAACTGAGGGGCGGAGCCGCTAGCCGCAGCGGATCAGCTCGGCACTGAGCCGGCCCGGGCAAACAGCCGGAAGAAGCTTGCCGTGGTCGCTGCGGCGACCGCCGCCAAGTCGCTCCCCCGCTCGGCCGCCACCCGCATCGCCACCTCGACCACGTAGGCCGGCCGGTTGGGCTTGCCGCGGTAGGGGATCGGCGCCAAGAACGGGGTGTCGGTCTCGACCAGCAGGCGATCGTCGGGGATGCGGGCGAGCAGCGCCCGGATGTTGTCAGCGGCCTTGAACGTGACCATGCCGGTGACGCCGAGGTAGAAGCCGCGCGCCAGCAGCTCGTCCGCCATCTCGAGGCTGCCGGCGAAGGAGTGAAAGTCCCCGCGCAGCCCGGCAAATTCCGGCTCGCGGACGATCGCGAGCATCGCCTCGTCACTCTCGCGGTTGTGGACCACCACCGGCAGGTCGAGCTCGACGGCCAACCGCCACTGCGCCCGCAGGACGTCGGCCTGGACGTCGCGCGGGGCGAAGTCGTAGTGAAAGTCGAGCCCGCATTCGCCGATCGCCACCACGTTGGGATCGGCAGCCAGGGCCCGCAGCCGGGCGTCGTCGCCGGGCTGCCAGCCCTTCGCGTCGTGCGGGTGAACGCCGAGCGCGCACCAGACGTCGTCGTGACGACGGCACAAGTCGAGGATCTCGTCCGCCTGGGCAAGGCTGGTTGCCGGCACGAGGAAGCCACCGACGCCCCGCGCGCGCGCCGCCGCGATCGCCGCCTCGCGCTCGTCGGCGGCCAGCGACACCAGGTGGCAGTGCGAGTCGATCAGGCGCCGTGAGCGAGCCGTGCTCATCGCCGACTCCGAGCCTTCGACTGCGGGCGGCCAGACGGCCGCCCTGCGCTCAGGATGACCGGTCAAGGGCCAGACCGGTCACTTCACGCGGGTGCCGTTGGCGGCCGGTGCCGATGGCGCCAGCACGTTCGGCCCGTCGCCGCCGTCGGCCGCGAGGACCATGCCCTGCGACTCGACACCCATCAACGTCGCCGGCTGCAGGTTGGCGACGATGATCACCTGGCGCCCGACCAGGTCCTCGGGGGCGTATTTCTTGCCGATGCCAGCGACGATGGTGCGCGGTGTGGCCTCGCCGGCGTCGATCGACAGCTTGAGCAGCTTGTTCGACTTCGGCACGCGCTCGGCGGCGAGCACGGTGGCAACGCGCAGGTCGACGGCGGCGAATTGGTCGATGTTGATCAGCGGGCGAAGCTCGGCTGGCGCAGCGGCCGGGCTGGCAGGGGTCGGCGCGGCGGTCGTCGGGGCGGAAGCGGCAGGCGTTTCGGTCGTCACGGGATGCAATTCCTGACTGGAAGCGGATGAGCTGGAAGCCGGAGCGGACGGCAGAGCGGCCGCCGCGGCGGCATGAACCTCGGCGATTTCCGCCAGGTAGGCCTTCTTGTCGATGCGCGGGAACAGCGGCGCCGGCTCGGCGAGCGGGGCCGACGTCGGCAGACCACCCCAGGCCAAGGCGTCGCTGCCGTCGGCGGCGGCGAACGACGACGGCGGCGTGCCGGCGCCAATCGCCGCCAGCACCTGGGGAGCCAGCTGCGGCATGAACGGCAGCAGTCCGGTGGCGACCAGGCGGGTCGCCTCGAGGCCGTTCCACAGCACCCGCGACAGCTTCTCGCTCGGCCCCTCGGTCTTGATCAGCTTCCACGGCTCGCGCTCGACCAGGTATTGGCCAGTCGCCGCCAACAGTTGCCAGAGGGCTTCGAGGGCGCGGTGGAAGGCGAGCTCGCCCATCGCCGCGCGGTAGGCCGGCATCACTTGAGCGGCCAGCGACTTCAACGGGTTGCCATCGCACGGGGTCGGCGGCGTGCAGCCGTCGAAGGCGCCGCGCGACAGCGTCACCAAGCGACTGACGGTATTGCCGAGGTCGTTGGCGAGGTCACTGTTGTATCGGTTGACGAAGCCCTCGTCGGAGAAGCTGGCGTCGGCGCCGAAGGACATCTCGCGCAGCAGGAAATAGCGCAGCGTGTCGGGGCCGAAGCGGTCGATCAGCTCGCCCGGCCGCACCACGTTGCCAGCCGACTTCGAGATCTTCCTCTCGTCGCGCAGCCACCAGCCGTGCGACCACACCGTGCTCGGCAGCGGCAGGCCGGCAGCCAGGAGAAACGCCGGCCAGTAGACGGCGTGGAAGCGCAGGATGTCCTTGCCGACGAGGTGGAGACGCGTCGCCGTCGGGTCGGCCCAGAAGCGCTCGTAGAGCTCGCCGTCCAGCTGGTCGTGCGAGGCCCCGTAGCCCAGCGCGCTGATGTAGTTGGTGAGCGCATCGAGCCAGACGTAGACGCTCTGGCCCGGGTGGCCGGGGAAGGGAATGCCCCAGGCGGTGCCGCGCGACACCGACAGGTCCTTCAACCCCGACTCGACGAACGTCCGCACCTCGTTCAAGCGGGTGTCGGGGCGCACCGGCGTCGGCGTCGACGCGAACCAGTCGAGCAGCGGCTGCTGGTAGCGCGACAGGCGGAAGAAGACGTTCTCCTCCGACTTCCACTCGCAGACCGTGCCGTGCGTCGGGCAGCGGCGGCTGTCGCCGATCTCCTTCTCGGTGTAGAAGCTCTCGCAGGCCGAGCAGTACCAGCCCTCGTGGTGCGCCGTGTAGAGGTCGTCGTTGGCCACCAGGCGGGCGATCACCGCCTCGACGCCGCGGGCGTGCCGCGGCTCGGTGGTGCGGATGAAGTCGTCGTGGGTCATGCCGAACGTCCGCCACAGCGCGTGGTAACGCTCGACCACCCGATCGGCCAGGGTGATCGGCGCGATCCCCTCCCGCCGCGCCGCCCGTTCGATGTTCTGGCCGTGCTCGTCGGTGCCGGTCAGGAACCGCACCTCGTCGCCGCACAACCGCCGATAGCGGGCCACTGTGTCGGCGACGATGGTGGTGTAGATGTGCCCGATGTGGGGCAGATCGTTGACGTAGTAGATCGGGGTAGTGACGTAGAAGCGACCCATGGAACCGGAGATTCTACATGCGGCCCGGCGGCCTGCCGGGCTGGCGACGCGACAGTGCCGGCACCGGGCTCACCAGTGGTGGAGCTCGGGGAAGCGCGGCCGGTCGCACGTGTCGTCCCACAGCATGTACAGGTACAGTTTCTGGTCGGGAAAGCAGACCGCATTGAACCAGAGCCCGATGTCCGGCGCCGGCGAGGTCTGCAGCACGACCTGTCGGGTTTCGCCGCGGCGGCGGTCATCAGGGCACTGGCCGTCCCAGTCGACGCGCAGCGCGACGCGCAGGAAGTGTCGATCGATCTGGCGCAGCTCGAGCGGACCTGACGGGACGACGCCAGTCAGTCGGAGCACCCGATCGAGCGGGAGCCGACCCATCTCCTCCTCGCTCTCGTAGCCCGGCCGGATCACCACCTGATCCGAGCCCGTCACCCAGGCCGGGTAGCTGCGGGACTCGATCTTGACTCCGGCCACGCTCGCCCACGCCGGCACGGGTCGCGCGTCGCTCGCGGTCAACCGGATCGCGGCGAGCTCGAGGTGCGGATTGTCGAACAGTCGACCGTCGCCGATCAGACAACGGGTCTCGATCGAGGAGGCGGCGCCTGGCAGGACGACATACTCCCGGCGGAGATCGCCGCGGTCGTCCGCCTGGAGCGGCGTGGCCGCCTGCTGGCGACAGCTCGTCAGCAAACCAGCCAGCAGGCACAAGACCGCAAGAGCAGCCGCAAGCGCAGCCGCGGGCGCAGCCGCAGGATCAGTACGCCGCCGAGCCATGGACCCTTCCCTGCCAGTCCGCAACCAGGCCGTTCACCAGCGCCTCGCCCTCCGCCGCCGACAGCGGAAGCGCCACCGCCAGCCGGTCGCGGATGAACCGATGCGCGAGCTGGTAGTGCTCCAAGGTCGCGGCGAAGATCGTGCGGTCCATCGCCGGGTGGACCACCGAGCGCACCAGCAGACGGTCGAGGCTGACCAGGTCGGTCATCCACGCCTCGGCGTCGGGCGCCAAGCGTCGGCGATCGAGGTTGATCTCGTCGAGGAGCTCCATCGCCGCGCGGCAGCGTTCGCGGTGGACGTCCATCTCGCCGCTCTCCGTCGCCTCGAAGCTCACCGGCCCTCCCCGTGCCGCCTCGGAAGCGCTCCAGACGCTGGCCATCCGACCGGCAAGATCGCCACACGTGTGAGCGATCTCGTCGGACAGCGCGAGAACCTGGAGCTGCGGCTTGCTGCAGCCCAGCAAGGGTACGAGGGCCAAGAAAACACTGGCGCCGCGGCGAACGCTGGCGCGGAAAGCACACCGCCTGACCATGTAGTCGACCACTCCTGGGAGTCCGAAACCCGACTGTCGCATGTCGCCAGGGACGCTGGCAAGGCGATTTCCACGGACGCTCGGCCCGCCTTTCCGGCGGGCCCTGCGTGCCGAACAGCTGTGGCAGGATGCCATCTCCCATGCCTGCCGTCAGCCTGCGCCTGCCCGCTCTCCTGCTCGGCGCCTGCGTCGCCTTCGCCTGGCCGCTCGCCCTCGGCGCGCAGAGCAACGACGAGATCGCGACCGGCATGCAACTGAACCTGTCGACTCCAGGTGCGCGCAGCCTGGCCATGGGTGGGGCGTTCCTCGGGGCCGCCGATGACGCCACGGCCGCGTACACCAACCCCGCCGGGCTGGCCCAGCTGGTGGGCCGCGAGGTGTCGGTCGAGGGCCGGCTCTGGGACTACACCAGCCGCTTCACCGCCCGCGGCCACCTGCCGGAGACGGGCGTCACCGGCATCGGCATCGACACCGTAGGCGGCCTCGAGGAAGGCGAGATCGCGACCCGCGAGGCGGCGCCTTCGTTCGTCTCGTACGTCGAGACCGGCAACCACTGGGCGCTCGCCGTCTACCGCCACCAGCTCGCCGACTTCAGCTCTGGCCTCGACACCCAGGGGGCGTTCGTCGGACCTCGCGGCGCGCCGTTCCGCCTGACGCCGGCGCGCTCGCGGCTGTCACTCGAGGTCGCCAACTACGGCTTGTCGGGCGCCCTGACGCTGCCCGGCGGCGTCTCGCTCGGCCTCGGCCTGTCCTGGTACGACTTCGCCCTCGCCTCGCACACCAATCGCTACTTTCGCGCCGAGCCGACCGGCGATCTGGCGGTGGACGGCCTCACCGGCAACCAGTTCGGCCCGGCCGACTTCCTGCCAGCCAACATTCTCAACACCCAGACGCAGCATGGTGATGACCACGCGCTCGCCGGCAGTCTCGGTCTGCTGTGGCGCATCGACGCCCGCTGGAGCCTCGGCGCCGTCTACCGTCAGGGCCCCGACTTCGCCTTCGAGGCCACCTTCGTCGATGGGCCTGCCGGCGAGCTCCCGGGCCAGGTCGACCCCGATCTCGGCGGCGTCGGGACCTTCCACCTGCCCGACAGCTATGGCGTCGGCGTAGCGTACCGACCCGCCGATCCGCTCCTCGTGACCCTCGACTGGAACCACGTCGAGTACTCGGACCTCGCCGACGAGCTGCTGAACGTGTTGCGCGCCGCGCGCGGCGAGGAGCACCTGTTCCGCATCGACGACGCCAACGAGATTCGCTTCGGCGGCGAGCTCCAGACGCTCGCCTGGCGCTACCCGGTGGCCTTCCGCGCCGGCGCCTGGTGGGACCCGGATCACCGGCTGCGCTACACCGGCAGCACCCAATTGCGGGCCCGCTTCCGGCCGGGCGACGACGCGGTCCACTGGTCGGCGGGCCTCGGCGTGGTCATCCATCGCCTGCAGCTCGACCTCGCCGTCGATCGCTCGCCGGCGGTCGACACGCTCTCGCTGTCGGCCGTCACTCGCTTCTGATCAGCCGCTGATCATCCTCGGGCAGCCGACGCGCGTCAGGTGGTGACGGGCAATCGGGCCCGTCTCTAGCGGTCCGTCGCGGGTGACCCCGCCGCCGGCCGCAGCCCGAGGAGAGTCGCCATGTCTCGCCACCCATCCGTCCCCCGTTCCACCGCCGTCCTCGCCCTCGTCGCCGCCTGCTGCGGCCCGCTCGCCGCGAGCGCGGCACTCCAGGCCGGTCCCGTGATCAAGCTCGCCACCACCGGTAGCGAGCCAGCGGTCGACTCGAGCGGTCAGCGCGTCGCCGTTGCCTGGCGTGACGGCGCCCTCTACGCCCGGTCCTTCGACGGCGCTTCCGCCGCCACCGCGAGCCTCGAAGTCGCACCGGCCGACTGGCTGCCGGCCCAGCCAGCCATCGCCGTCGACGCCGCCGGTCGTCTGGTGGTCGCCTGGCGCGGCGGTGACACGGCGGCAACGGGTGTCATTCCCGGTGGTGACGGCGACGGCAGCGGCATCTTCCTCCGTCGCTTCCGCGCCCATGGCACGTCTCTCGGCGAGAGGGTCCAGGTCAATGACGACATCGTCGGCAGCCAGACCCACCCGCTGCTCGACCAAGCCGCCGACGGCCGCATCGCGCTGGCCTGGGAGGAGCCGAACGCGACGGTGGTCGAGGTGCGCGCGCGCGCCTTCGACGCCCACGCCAAGCCAGTCGGTCGCGCGCTAACCCTGGCCGCGCGCGGCGTCGGCGCGAGCGAGCTGGCCGGCATCGGCGTCTCGACCGGCTATGTGACCGTCGGCTGGACCGATCAGCTCGACTGCGCAGATGGCCAGCGGGAAGCAAGTGGAGCCCTCGCCCGCGTCAGCTGGGCCGGCAACCCGCTCGGCGGCGTCTACCGCGCCGGCGACGGCGATTGCGACGGCCGCGGGCCGCGGCTGCTCGCCGCCCTCGGCAGCGACCTCGAGGGTGCCCTCGGTGTCTTCGTCAACCGCAAGTACACGGCGGTGCGCTTCGACGCGCAGACGGCGGCGCCCGAGCTGCCCCGCTTCGATGTCGCGGCGCTGCCGGATTGCGACGACGACTTCTGCTCGCGCATCGTCGCTGTCGCTGGCGACCGTCGTGGTCGCGTCGCCGTCATCTGGGAGGACGTCACTGGCAGCCCGTCGAGCCCCGAGACCCAGTGCTTCTGGCTGTGGGCTCAGATCTTCGGCAAGGATGGGCTGCCCAAGACCGACCGCTTCGCCGTCAGCGAGCCACCGTCGATTGGAGCCGACGAGCAGCCCGCCGTCGCCCTCGGCGCGAGCGGCCAGCTGGTCGTCGCCTGGCGGCGCGGCGCGGCAAGCGAGGAGCCGGGGGTCTTCGTCCGCAGCTTCCGCCTCTAGCAGTTGTGCGCGCAAGAAGATGTCGTGCCGTATCGACGGCCGAAGGCCAGTGCGCGAAGCGCACGATCTGATGAGAGCCCTGGGGCGAGATTTCCACGCTCAACGCGGGTCGCGAAACAGGGCGACGAAGCGCGGCGAGAAGGTGTCGGGATCCGGCTCGAGCCCCGGGTCGAGACGCCGCGCGGCACGGATGTCGGCGACGGCGGCGGCGAGCAGGCTGGCGTCGTCGCCGCTGCCGAGCAGGTAGAGCGCGTGCTCGGCGGCAGCCCGGAGCACCAGGGCGAAGGCGCCGGACCGCGGCGAAGCCCCCGCCGTCACGCGGCCGAGCAGCGCGATCGCCGCCGGGTAGTCGCGATCCAGGAAGGCCTCGAGACCGGCAACGAGCTCGCCGGACGGCTGGGCCGGGCTCACCGCTGGCGGCGCCGACGGTGGCGCTGGCACCTCGGCTTCGGCGGTGACAGTCGGCGTCCGCCCCTCCGCGAGCGCCAGCCGCAGCTCCGCGCTCGCCGCGCGCAGCCGAGCGGCCAGCGCCGTCGCCGTGTCCTCGCTCACCTCGGGGTTGGCTGCCCCGCCAGCCTGATCGATCAGGCTCTCCACCGTCCGCAGGTGGGCCGCCATGCGAGGCGGCGGCGCGTCCCCGACCTGTTCCACCAGGGCCGCCGCGTCGTCGCGAGCGTTGGTCAGCGCACCCAGGGCGTGCGCGCGGCGGCGCGCCGCGGCCTGCTCGGTCAGCCGGCCGAGAGTGGCGCTCGCCTCGGTCGCCCGGGCCGCCGCCTGCCCGACGACCGCGAAATCCCACCGCTCGCGTCCTTGCTCGAGCTCCGCTGCCGCACGGTCGAGCGCCGACGACACGGCGGCCGTGGCGCCCAGCACGGTCGAGCCCGCGTCCGCCCGGGCAGCGAGCTCGCGCAGCCGGCGGCGCACGTCGCCGATCTTGGTCGTCGCGGCGGCGAGCGCCGCGCAATCGCGACGCGGACCCGACGCCGCGGCGGTGGCCGGCGGCACCGCGGAGGCCACACCCTGGCGCGCCGACTCGCTCCAGGCAGCGCTCGCGCGTTCGCAGTCCTGCAAACCGTAAAACGCCAGTCCCAGGTACAGCTGCGGCAGATACGGCTCGGGAATCGCGCCGACCAACCTCGCCTTCGCCTGCTCGTCGCCCCGCGCCGCCACCGCCGCCGACAGCAGGTCGGCCGCCGCTCGAAAGTCGTCTCGGCGGAGCGCCCGCAGGCCGTCGAGGTAGGCCTGCCGGTAGTCGCCGCCAGCGGCCGACAGCGCCGACGCCACCAGGGTCGCAAAGAGGGCGACAGCAAGGGCGAGGAGACGCCGCGCGCTGCCTTGCCGCCGCGTCACAGTCCCGCCTTGCGCAGAGCGCCCACGGCGTCCAACGCCACGAGGTCGGCGAGGCAGCGGGCGGTGGCACCGGCGGCGACCCGCACCGAGCAGCGCACCGTGTCGGCCCGCCGCGGGTGGCGGAGCTCGACCGTGTAGTCACCCGCCGGCGTCGCCAGCGCAAGCGGCGTGAACGGCGGGGNNCGCGGGAGGTCTCGACGCAACCGTCGCGGGTCCCGGCGGACCCGCCGGCGACAGCGCGCGCCAGACGCCCGCCACACCGACGAGGAGAAGCGCCGCTGCGGCGACGACGAGACCTCCCGGCAGTCGGCCCCGCGCGACGCGGCCTGGCACGATCCCGGCGGCCATGGCGGCGAGCTCCCCGGCCAGGGCGTCGAGCCCGGGCGGACGGTCTACGGGCGAACGCGCCAGGCAGCCGTCGACCAGCCGGGCCAGCGCCGGCGGGCACGCCGCCCACACCGTCCGGATCGGACGGGGACCCTCGTGCAGGGCGGCAAACAGCTGCGCCGCGCCGGTCTCGCCCGCGATGGCGCGACGGGAGGTCAGCGCCTCGTACGCCAGGCAGCCGAAGGCGTAGACGTCTGCCCGCGCGTCGACCGCCTCGCCGCGAATCTGCTCGGGAGCCATGTAGGCGGCGGTGCCAACCACCCGACCGCCCAGCTCCTCCTCGCCCGCCGCCGTCAGGTGATGGGCGATGCCGAAATCGAGCAGCTTCACCGTGCCGTCGGTGAGCAGGCGCACGTTGCCCGGCTTGACGTCGCGATGGACGACCCCGCGAGCGTGGGCATAGACCAGCGCCTCGGCGACCTGCGCCAGCCATCCGAGGCGCGTGGCGAGCGGCACCATCGGCTGCCGGGCGATGAGGTCGGCAAGGTCTTCGCCACCCAGCAGCTCCTGCACCAAGTAGGGCACCCCCTCCGCCACCCCGAAGTCGTAGATGGTGGCGATCCGCGGGTGGCTGAGCCCGGCAGCGATCTCGGCCTCACGACTGAAGCTGCGCGCGACCTCGGCGTCGACCACCCGGCACAGCTTGACCGCCACCTCGCGCTTGAGCACCGGGTCGAAGCCGCGCAGGACCTCGCCGAAGCCGCCGCGGCCGATCCAGCCAGCAATCTGGTAGCGCCCGACCTGGGCCGGCAGGCGCGCGGTCACCGCCCCGGAGGCCGCACCGTCGGCGGTCGGCGGGGCCACCGGCGGGCGCTCGAGGAACGCCCCCGCCTCGCGGTCGGCAGCGACCATCGCCGCCGCCGCCCGGCGCAGCTCGGCATCCGCGCCGGTCAGCGCGTCGAGCAGCGCCGCCTGCTCCGTCGCCGGCGTGGCGATCACCCGCTCGAAGATCTCGTTGAGCCGCTGCCAGCGCTCGGGCTTCACGCCGCGCCGCCGCGCTGGCCGCCGCGCTCGCCGCCGCGCTGGCCGCCGCGCTCGCCGCCGCGCTGGCCGCCGCGCTCGAGCTGGGTGAACAGCCACGCCCGCGTCGCCCGCCAGCGTCGGACGACGGTCGGCACCGAGCAACCGAGCACCCCTGCCGTCTCCTCCACCGACAGCCCTGCGAAGTAGCGCAGCTCGACCAGGCGCGCCGCCTCGGCGTCGAAGCGCCCGAGCTCGGCCAGCGCCTCGTCGAGCGCCACCAGCTCCTCCGGGCGGGTCAGCACCAGGTCCTCTGCGACCTCGATCGGCACCGGCTTCAGGCCGCTTCCCCGCTTGTCCGTCAGGTGGCGGCGGGCGTGGTCGAGAAGCACACGCCGCATCGTCTTCGCGGCGATGGCGTAGAAGTGGCTGCGGTCCTGCCAATCGACACTGCGCTGCCCGAGCAGCCGCAGGTACGCCTCGTTGACGAGAGCCGTCGGCTGCAGCGTGTGCTCCCGCCGCTCGCCGGCAAGGAACCCGCGCGCCCGCACATGCAGGTCGGCGTAGACCAGACGTACCAAGGCGTCCTCGGCCGCCGGATCCCCCGACCGCCAAGCCGCGAGCGCCGCGGTCACCGCCCCGTCCGACATCCGGCGAGCATACTGCCGCCGCGGCGCCGCCCGGCGCGCATCCGGCACCTCGCCTACAATCCCCTGCCCACGGCCGCCAGGGCGTCCACCGCGCCAGCTCCCGCCCTGACGTCCCCCCCAGCCCGGCCACTTCCGACGACCCGCAGCCATGCCCCCGATCACCCTCGTCGGCGACGTTCCGACCTCCGCCGGCGCGACCCATCGCACCCAGCTGCCGCTGCGCCCCCGCGTCTTCACCGACGGCGCCGGGGGCCTCCTGGTCGACCTCTGCGCCAATCGCAAGCACGTCTCGCCGCTCGATCCGGCAAGGCTGTCGGCAGCCAACGCCCACCTGCTCGCCCACGCCCTGCTCAACGACCGGTCCTTCGAGCTCCCGGGCACCCGCCCGCTCACCTGGGAGCCGGTGGCCGGCCGTCTGAGCGTGCATCGGCATGACGTCACGCTCACTGCCGGTCAAGCCCGCAAGCTGGCGCACCTGATCGAGAAGGCGACCCGCCCCCCCGGGCGCCGCAGCGGCCGAGCAAGCCGGGAGGAGCCAGCGCAGCAACGGCTCTTGGGCACCGGCGATCAGCAGGACACCTTCGACTTCGGCGCCGCACCGCCGTCGGGGGCTGGACCGGCGGACGACGACGAAGCCTGACCAGCCCTGGACTGACTAGCCGCCGGGCATCGGGGCGAGCTCGAGGAGGCCGGCGGCCACGCTGTCGAACGGCTCGCCGCGCACCAGCTTGACGGCGCCGAGCGCCTCGGCGAAGGAGCGCACCACCGGCCGCACCAGGGAGGTGCCGCCGGTCAGGAACACCGAGTCGAGGCTGGCCAGCTCGATGCCAGCATCCGCCATTGCCTGTCGCGCCGCCGTCAGAAGGCGAGCACGAAAATCTCCGGTCCACTCCTCGAGCTCGGTGACGCCCAGCTCGGCGTGACGGACGAGCCCGTCGACGTCGAAGTCGATCTTGGTCGTATCGCTCTCCGCCAGAGCGATCTTGGCCCGCTCGACGGAACGAAACACCGCATACCCGAGGTCGCGATCGATCAGGTGAATCAGCCGCCGCAGGCCGGCCGGCGACCTCGACTTGCGGCAGTACAGATCGAGGTCGCGGCGCGTCTGGCCGTCATGGAGAAACGAAAGTCGTTCCCACTCGCACAGGTCGCGGAACACCCGCGCCGGCACGTCGAGCCACTTGCCGCTCGATTCGAACGTCGTACCGCGGCCGAGGTAGGGTGTCCACTCGTGCCACATGATCAGCCCGTCGACATTGTCGCCACCGAGGCGCACGCCGGCGTTGCCCAGCACCCGTGAGGACGCCCAGGCAGCCCCTGGCACCAGCTCCGCGACGCTGAAATCGCAGGTTCCGGCGCCGAGGTCGGCAACCAGCACACGTTCCGGCCTCGCCAGCGAGCGGCGGTAGGCCGCCGCCGCGGCGACCGGCTCGAGCACCAGGCGGACGTCCTCGAACCCGGCCAACGACGCGGCCTTGCGTAGCCGTTCCTCGGCCAGCCGCTCCTCCTCGGCGACCACGGCGAAGCGCGCCGGTCGGCCGAGCACGACGCCAGAGACCGTCTCGCCCGCGATCTCCGACGCCACCGCCCGCAGGTGCGTGAGGATCAGCGCCAACAACGACTCGATGGTCCACCAGGTGCCGCCGATCCAGCTACCCTTGAAGCTCGTGTAGGGCAGGATCGACTTCAGCGACTGGAGCAGCCGACCTTCGCGACCGCTCTGCTCGTAGGCCTCCACCGCCCGGGTGCCGACGACGGCTCCCGCCGCGCCGCTGTCGGGGATGAAGATGACCGACTTCTCCCGCACCACCCGTACCTTGCCGTCGCCGTCGGTGACGAACAGCACGCTGTTGGCGGTGCCGAAGTCGATGCCGCAAAAACGTTCCATTGGGTGCTCCGTCCCTTCTCGCCCGGCACCCGCCACAAGGGCGGTTTTCGCCGCGCCGAATCGCCCAGCATATCGGGACTGGCACCACAAGATCAGCTGACTGGCGCGGCGGCGACCTCTCCATGGCGCCCGGTGACGTCAGCGGCATGGAATGCTGCACGCAGCTCCCGGTCGCTGCCGAAGTGGGCACCGCTGAGCTCGCGGGTGCGGATCTCGATGGGCAGCGTCGCTCCACCAAACAGGTCTGGGGTGACCACCACGCGGGCCCCCGAGAGCTGGATGGTCCAACCGCGAAACTCCTGCGGCTCTGGTCGACCGGTGCAGAAGGCCAGTGAGATGAGGTCGCCGAGCCGCACGAACAGGTAGTCGGCGCGCAGCTCATCGAGCGAGAGTCGGGTCGACCGCAGCAGCCCGTCGCGCGTCGCGGTCAGGTCGGCAAAGAACGTTGCCCACTCGGGCTCGAAGCGGAACCGTTCGTAGGCGGTGAGCGCATGCTCAGCGACAAGCGCCGCCGCCCACGGCTCGTCAGCCAGCCGGGCAACCGTCCGCGGCCAGACGCCCTGGCGGACCGCCAGTGGCGCACGGATGAAGTCGACCACCTCGCCGGTGTTGGCATCGACCGCCGGTGCGGTGTCCTCGTCGAGCCAGCCATCATCGTGCTCGCCGATCGCACGGAGGATCGCCTGCCGACGCGGTCGCGACGCCAACGGCACGCAGTGCTCCATGATCCGCCTGGCAAGGCGTGCGTGATCGGGCTGGGTGATGAGCTCGAGCCCGGCGGGAACCTGGCGGACGATCACGTCGCGGCCACCAGCGAGGAGCGGTAGCCCCCAGGCACCAAGCGGGCGGCGATGGACAGCCGATTCCAGGCATTGATGGCAGCGATGGCGAGCGTCAGCTCGCACAGCTCGGCTTCGCTGAACTGCTCGCGGGCGGCGCTGAAGGCGGCGTCCGGGGCGTGACCGTCAGCAATCCGGGTCACCACCTCCGTCCAGTCGAGCGCCGCCCGTTCACGCTGGTCGTAGTAGGGGCACTCGCGCCAGGCATCGAGCGCGGCGAGGCGTCGCTCGCTCTCGCCCAACGCCCGCAGGTCCTGCCAGTGCATGTCCAGGCAATAGGCGCAACCGTTGAGCTGCGAGGCCCGCAGCCGCACGAGGTGTAGCAGCCGTTGGTCAAGACGAGCCTGGCCAAGGTAGACGTCGAGGGCATCCATCGCCTCGTAGACGCCAGGTGCCTGCTTCGCATAGTCGAGTCGCGCATTCATGGTTTCTTCCTCCGTGGGTGAGTGCCGAGCCGACACCTACTGTAGGGTCGAGCTGACCATTCGCCAAGGCCCATTTTGACGTTCTCGACTGGACCACTTTCATGCCGAAGCGCGCCGCCACTCTCGAGCTGACCCTGCCACCCCGCCCCGCCCAAGTGCCGGCCCATCGCTGGCTCTACGACGCGCTGCGCGGCGCTATCCTCGCCGGTCAGCTGCGGCCAGGCACGCGACTGCCGAGCACGCGCGACCTGGCACAGCGCTACGGCCTGGCCCGTGGCACCGTCGTCCGCGCCGCCGAGCAGCTGGCCGCGGAGGGGTACCTCGACACCAGCGTCGGCGCCGGCACGTTCGTCGCTCGCAGCCTGCCCGACGACCTCCAAGAGGCGCCGGCGGCAGCCCTCCCGACCGTCAACCCAGGAGGCGTCGCCAAGCATCCGCTCGCGCGCTATGGCCGGCTGGCCACCGCCTTCGCACTGCCTGACCCGCGGCCGATCCGCGCGTTCCGATCCGACCTGCCGGCGGTCGACCTCTTTCCCACCGCGCTCTGGGCGCAGCTCGCTGGGCGGCGCCTGCGCAACGCGTCGGCTCGCGACCTGCTGTTCTGCCACCCGCTCGGGCACGGGCCGCTCCGCGCCGCCGTCGCCGACTACCTGCGGATCTCGCGCGGCGTCCGCTGCACGAGCGAGCAGGTGGCGATCGTTTCGGGGGTGCAGGAGGCCTTGGATCTCGCCGCCCGACTGCTCGTCGAGCCGGGCGACGCGGTGGCGGTCGAGGACCCTGGCTACCCTGGCGCGGCACAGCTGCTCGCGGCCGCCGGCGCAACGGTAGTCGGCGTGCCGGTCGACGCCGAAGGCCTGGTCGTCGACTCTCCGGAGCTGGCCTGCGCCCAGCTCGTCCCAGCCCGGCTCGTCTACGTGACACCGGCGCATCAGTACCCACTGGGCGTGACGATGAGCCTGCCGCGCCGGCTCGAGCTCCTCGACTGGGCGCGACGAACCGGCGGTTGGATCTTCGAGGACGACTACGATAGCGAGTTCCGCTACGTCGGCCGGCCAATGCCTGCCCTCCAGGGGCTCGACGACAGCGACTCGGTGCTCTTCGCCGGCAGCTTCAACAAGGTGCTCTTCCCGACGTTGCGCCTGGGCTACCTGGTCCTGCCTCCCGACCTCGTCGACCGCGCCACCGCCGCGCGCTCGATCTCGGCTCGGCATCCGCCCCTGTTCGAGCAGCGCGTGCTCGTCGACTTCATCGCCGACGGCCACTTCGGGCGCCACTTGCGCCGCATGCGCGAGATCTACGCCGAGCGCCTCACGACCCTCCTCAGCAGCGCCCGCGAGGAGCTCGCAGGCCGGTTGGAGCTGTCGACCGTCGAGGCTGGCCTGCAGACCTCCGGCCTCCTACACGGCTTCGACGACGAAGAGGTAGCCCGTGCCGCCGCCGCGCATGGCGTCGAGGTGACACCACTCAGCCGCTTCTACCGCGTCTGTCCGCCCGTGCAGGGTCTCCAGCTCGGCTTCGCCGCCGTCGACCCCAGCCCCATCCGCCGCGGCGTCGGCGAGCTGGCCGGCGCCCTGGACAGGCTGGTTCGGGCCTAGTGCCGCTCACTGCACCATTTGCCGAGGCCACGCCGGGGTGCCCCCGGCCGCCGGCGCTGCGAGCCCGGCGACGCCGAACGACGCCGCCTCGACCCGATTCCGCCCGCCGGCCTTGGCCCGGTAGAGCGCCTCGTCCGCGAAGTGGATCAGCGAGGCCGTGTCGCCGCTGAGCAGCGTCGAAACGACGCCCAGGCTGACGGTCACCGGCAACAGCACCTCGCCGTGACGCATCGGGTCGCCAGCGATCGCCGCCCGGATCCGTTCCGCGATCTGGCTCGCCGCTGCCAGGTCGCAACCCGGCAGGACGATCAGGAACTCCTCGCCACCGTACCGACCGATGCTGTCGCAGTCGCGCAGCTGACCCTGCATGCGCTTTGCCGCCTGCCGCAGCACAGCGTCGCCGGCGGCGTGCCCCTGGGTGTCGTTGATGCTCTTGAAGCGGTCGAGATCCGCCAGGACGATCGCCAGCGGACGTCCCTCGCGCTCGACCTGCGCGCGCTCCTTCTCCAGTCGATCGAGGACCACCCGGCGATTCCACAGGCCCGTGAGGTGGTCCCGCGTCGCCTGCTCGAGCAGCAGGTTCTGGGCGGAACGCAGATTCGCCTCGAGCCGCAGGATGCGGGCTCCAGACCGCAGGCGCGCCCGCAGAACCGCGGCCTTGAAGGGTTTGGTCAGGAACTCATCGGCGCCCGCGTCGAGGGCGGCGAGCATGTTCTCGTGGCGGTCGCAGGCGGTCAGCAGGATCAGGTAGACGTAGTGCGTCGCTCGCCACCGCACCTGGCGACAAACCTCGAGGCCATCGAGGCCCGGCATCATCCAGTCCAGGATCGCCAGGTGCGGCCCGTCCGGTGCCAGCAGGGCTTCGAGCGCCGCCACACCGTCCTTGACGGCGACCACCTCATGGCCAAAGCCCTCGAGGGTGGCCACCAGGAGCTCCCGCGACACAGCGCTGTCTTCCGCGATCAAGATTCTCATGCTGCCTCCCTGCCCGGGCTGTCGGGCCGATCGCCCTTGGGTCTCGAATGGGCCTACCGGCGATTGCCCCGGGGACAGCGCATACGTGATGCCAACCCGGCTCGACAGCCCCGAGGGGACCTACCCAACGCCCAAGAGGCCATTCCAGTTGCCTTCGCGAGCGCCAGCGCGAGGTCGCTCGTGATCGCCGGCGCTCCGGGTCTGGACAGCTCGTCCGAGTCCTGGATGCGTAAGCCGGCTCGGTCCTTCGCCGACGCTCACCCAGGCCGGCGCACGGCCCTTACCTTGCCCGTTCCACCACCGCCACAGAAGAACCGGTCGCCGCCGTCCGACTCGAGGCCCGAGACGCCCACTCCGGGCGGCATGGCCAAGGTCTCGAGGACCCCGCCGGTATTCGGATCGACGCGCCGCAGGTCGCTCTCGCTGCCTTCCCAGGTGGCGTGCCAGAGCTCGCCGTCGACCCAGGTGACACCCGTCACGAAGCGATCGGACTCGATCGTGCGCAGGATCGCTCCGGTCAGTGGATCGACCTGATGAATCTTCCGATCGCGGTACTGCCCCACCCACAGCGTCCCTTCGGCCCACGTGAGCCCCGAATCGCTGCCGTGGCCCGGCGACGGGATGGTGGCGAGCACCCTGCCGGTCCTCGGCTCGATCTTCAGGATGCGGTCCGCGGCCAGCTGAAAGAGATGCTCGCCGTCGAAGGCCGTGCCGGCGTGCGCCACCAGGTCGAGCGAACGCAGGACGTCCCCGCTCTCCGGATCGAAGGCCGTGAGTTGCTGGCCAGCGGCAAACCAGACGCACTGACCGTCATACGTCACACCGTGCACAGCCTCGGCGCCAGGGAAGGGCCCATACTCCCGGATGATCTCCGCAGTGGATTGGCTCATGGCTGCATGCTAGCCAATGGGCAACGGCACGGGGAGTAACAACGTCGTCGCGCATCCCGGCACCGGCGGGCTCAGCCAGCGGCGGGCGCGACCGCGACCGAACGACTGCGCCTTGCCGCCCGTCGCCAGCGCCTCGAGCGCCCTCTGCACGGAGCGCTGGCTCGTACCGAGAGCGAGCGCCAGGGCCGAGCTCGACCATGACTCGCCGTCGGCCAGCAGCGCGAGCACCGTCGCGTGCGCCTCCTCGACCGGCCACGTCAGCACGACGACCTCGGCCGACTGGCGCGGCACCAGCACGAACCCTCGCTTCGTCGCCTCGAGGGCGGCCACCCGGCGCAGGATCGCCCGCAGCCGTCCAACCTCGACCCGCAGGCGCGCACGATGCGACTCATCAACCTGCCGCGCCCCGAACGCACACGCCACGAGGGCCTCCCGCGACACGTCTGCCGGCCATGCTGCGGCCAGTCCGCGGGCCAGAGCGAACAACACCGGACGCCTCGCGAGTGAGACCACGGTGCGGCCGTCGCGCACCTGGTGACGGCAGGCGTCGACGACCAGGACCCGAGACGCCAGCAAGGCCTCGACCTCGTCGAGTCGGAGCAGTCGTTCACCACCCTGTGCCATCAGACGCGCCGCGGGCTTGGCGAGGACGAGGGCGACGCTCGCGACCTCCGCCATCAGGGCCGGAATCGCCGCGACACGCGAGGCCTCGGCAGCGCGTTCGAGGGCGGCACGCGCCTCGCCTGCCCGCCACCGGCGCATCGCGATGCCCGCGATCACCAGCTCGCGGACAGCCCGCGAGGCTGCCGGCAGGAACGTCGGGTCGACCTCCCGGAGCTGCCGCTCGGCCTCGTCCAGGCGGCCGATCTGAACCAGGCGGCGCATTTCGAGAGAGCGCGCGTGGGCGGCGTTCACCAGGTCGCCGTGCGCCTCGAGCGTCGCCCGCGCCGCGTCGAGGACCTGCGAGGGCCAACCGAGGTCGCGCGCGGCGAGCGCGACCTCGGCCTCGGCGACGACGCAGCGCGCTCGCGCCACGGCTTCCTGTGGGCCGAACGCACGCCCGGCGCTGCGCAGCAGTGCCTTCGCGGGTCTTCGCCATCTTGTGTGGGTAGCTCCCGGCCGAACTCGAAAAGAGCAAGGCGGCCGAC